>OBMK010002506.1_pt1 | contig 13816 bp, 10 predicted proteins | sample 1539081 | NCBI WGS metagenome assembly OBMK01 (sample SAMEA3355528, study PRJEB22509) | marine metagenome | biome: marine; feature: river plume; material: water | place: USA | collected 2010-08-07 | depth 0.5 m | reverse complement strand
AACGAGCCGGACGGGAGCGCCTCGGCCGAGGCCGGCGTGGGAGACGACTCTGCCGCCGGACGACGCTGAGGCGCCGGTTGCGGCGTCGGCTGCGGTGACGTGGAGCCGGCCTTGGCGAGGCTGTCTCGGGACGCCGCCTCGGCGGTCGCAGGCGTCGCGGCGTTCACGGACGTCTGCGCCGTCTGCTCTTGGGCGGGGACGGCCGCCGTTTCGATCGCTGCGATCGCTTCCAGGGCATCGGCCGCCGTCAGGACGGACGCGACGATCGGAGCCGCGGGCGACGCCGGCGCTACTGCAGGCGCAGGCGTGATCGCCGGGCGAACCGTGACCTTGACGTCCAGTCGGGTCGGGTCGATGTCGGGTTTCGCCCCAAGGTCTGGAGCGAGGCTCTGGACGGGGGGCGTCGCGGGCGATTGAGGCTTGGCCTCTTGAGCGACCTTGGCCCCCGTAACCGTAGGCTGTTCTGCGACCTTGGCCTCGAGGGGCGGGGGCGAGGAAGAGCTGGAGGCGAGGTCCGGCGTCGGCTTCATCGTCGCGCCATGTTCGATAGAGGCGGCCGCCTTCAGGGCCGCGGCGACGTCTGACGACGTCTCGGGCTTATCGGACGAAGGCGTCTTCGTGACGGAGACGGTTTCCATCGCGGCGGTCGGCGCTGTTTCAGGCTCGGCCTTCAATGCGACGTGAGCGATCGTCGATTGGACCGGCGCAGCGGGCGCGGCCTGGGTCGCCGACTGCGGGGCGGTCGTCATTGGCGTGGACGCGTCCTCTGGCCCGGCTGCCGTGCCGGCGGTCTCGCCGCTTACGTCGTCAGTTGCAGCCGTCTCTTGTCCGTTTGAGATCGAAGAGAAAGAGACCAAGGACGCCGCCGGTTCGGCTGAGACGGTCGCTTGATCGACGCTGATCTCGGCCGTGTCGCCGGGCTGAAGGACCACAGGCGGCGGGGCAATCGGCGCCGGCGCAACCGGCGCAATCGGCGGAGCCGCGAGCGCCGCTTCCGTGTCGGACGCGGGCTCGACGGAGGCTTCAGGCAAGACGGGCGCGGGCGTACCGCCTGATGCCTCGGCGACCACGGGGCCGGGCTGAGCGGTCGCCGTCTCGACGACAGGGTCAGCGGTCTGCGCCGCGTCCTGTTCTTCCGCCATGACGACCACCAAGGACAGAAGCGTCGCCGCACGGTGGGCCGGTTCGACGGGCGTCGCCTCGGTCTTGCCCACGGCCTGAAGCACGTCCCCCAATTTCGAAGAGAACAGCCCAGCGGTTTCGTCGGTCACAGCGCCGGACGCAGCCTCTGGCGCTCCGGTCGAAACCGGAAGCGGGGCGGCGAACAGGGCGGATGCAGACGGCATGAGGGCGCAGGCGGCTTTCAGATGGGGCGGCGCCTGCTGCGCCTGGTGATTCCGTCAGCCCGTCGCAAGCCTCAGGCCAGTTCTTCATTCCTTGTTTTGTAAAGAAAAATCGCGCTCGCCCTGCTCGTGTCGCTCATCCGCCTGGGCCTTTCTTGCCGTGCTTTCGCCCCTTTTTGCCCGGCGCCGATCGCCGTGAGGGCGCTGCAAGCTTACGGCGCGCCCGGTCGGCGCCGCCGACACAGCCGCAGTCTGGCCTGACCCTTGCGCCGCATCTTCACCATGAAGTCTGTGCTGTCAGCTATGTCGTTTAAAAACAACGCTCTCCCTGGGCGTCGTCAATGCGTCGCCAGGCAAGATTTGCGCGCGACGGGGCAGGGGCTGCCGGGCGCCGGGTCGCCCGAGGCGAAGGGGATGCGTCCATGTCGCTGACGTCCATCATGAATATTGCGACGTCGGGCCTGCAGACGGCTCAGGCTCAGTTGCGGGTCACGTCGGACAACATCGCCAACGTCAACACCGCCGGCTATGTGCGGAAAGTCGTCGATCAGACTTCGGCGGTAACCCAGGGGCGCGGCGCTGGCGTCGACGCCGCGCGCGTTCGGCTGGCGACGGATCGCTTCCTTCAGGCCGCAGGCATGGCCGCCAAGTCGGATGCGGCGCGCGAGACCGTTCGCTACGAGCTTTACGATCAGATCCAGACCCAGTTCGGCGACCCCAGCGGCAACGGCGGCTTCTTCGCCGACATCGACAAGCTGTTCGCAAGCTACGCCACCCTGGCGGAAAGTCCGACGTCGTCGGCGGCGCGTCAGGACACCGTCTATAAGACCCAAGCTCTGTTCAATGAGGCCGCCGGCATCGCCGCCCAGATCCAGTCGGCGCGGCAGGAGGCGGACGGGCGGCTGCAAAGCGCGATCGAGACGGTGAATCCGCTACTGGAACAGATCGATACGCTGAACAAGACGATCTCGGCCGGGTCGATCATCAATCAGGACGTCACCGGCGCTCAGAACGCGCAACAGACGCTGATTAACGAGCTGTCCAAATATATGGACGTCAAGATCGAGCAGCGGCCGAACGGCGGCGTCACGGTGCGGACGGGCACCGGCATGACCCTGGTCGGCGACGGGCACGCCACCCTGTCCTATCAGGCGGCCGGCACGGTCGACGCCACGACCGCCTTCGCCGACATCATGATCACCGAGCCCAACGGCACGCGCTGGCCGCTGCTGGACGGGGTGTCGTCGGGTGAGATTCGCGGACTGATCGATCTGCGCGACACCGATGCGCCCAAGGCCGCGGCGCGGCTGGGCGAGCTGACGGCGAAGCTGGCCGATGAGATGAACCGCGCGCACAACGCCCACAGCAGCGTGCCGGCGCCGCCCAGTTTGAACGGGCGCAACACCGGCCAGTCGCTCGAAAACGCGCTGACGGGCTTCACCGGCAGCACCACCATCTCCGCCGTGAACAGCGCCGGGGTGGTGCAGGGGTCGGCGACGATCGTCTTCTCCGGCGCCACCATGACCATCAACGGCGTCGCGGCTGATCCGACCACCTTCCTGGCGACCTTGAACGCTCAGCTGGGCGGAACGGCCACCGCCACCTTCTCGGACGGCCGTCTGAGGCTGGAAGGGCAGGGCGGGAACGGAGTGGCCGTCGCCGACGACGCCGCGACGCCGAGCGCAAAGGGCGGGCGGGGCTTCTCCCACTGGTTCGGACTGAACGATCTGGTCAGCACGACCACGCCCACCTTCTATGAGACGGGTCTGACCCTGGCCTCGCAACACGGCTTCGACCCCGGCGAGAGCCTGACCTTCCGCATCGGCAGCGAGACGGGATCGCGTCTGCGCGACGTCACCGTGGCTGTGCCCGCCGGGACGGGCACGATGGGTGAGCTGTTGACCGCCCTGAACGATCCGGTCACCGGCATGGGACGCTACGGCGCCTTCAGCCTGGACGCCGCCGGCGCGCTCAGCTTCAGGGCCTATGACGGCGGCACGACGATGAGCATCGTCAAGGACGCCACCACCCAGGCGCCGTCGGGCCTGTCGATGTCGCAGCTGTTCGGCCTGGGCGGGACCGGGGCGACCCGCGCCGGCGCATATTCAGTGCGCAGCGACATTCAGCAGGATCCGGGCAAACTGGCCCTGTCCCAGTTCAATCTGTCAGCGGCGGCGGGCACGGCTGCGCTGAGCAAGAACGACGGGCGCGGCGGCCTGGCGCTGGCCGACGCCGGCAAGAAGAACGTCAACTTCGCCGCCGCCGGCGGTATGGGCGCCGCGACCAAGACGGTTTCGGCCTATGCCGCCGATTTCGCCGGCGACATCGGCGCCAAGGCGTCTGCGGCCAAGACCCGCAGCGAGACGGCCGAGGCCCTGGCGAAGGAGGCCGAAAGCCGCAGATCCTCCGCCGAGGCCGTGAACATGGACGAGGAACTGGTCAATATGACCACCTTCCAGCAGGCCTATAACGCCTCCGCCCGCCTGATCCAGGCGAGCAAGGACATGTACGACACCTTGATCGGGATCCTGAGATGACACGTGTCGCCACTCATGCGGGCTATCAGTCGGCCCTGTTGAACCTGATGAGCGCCCAGAGCCGGGCCCAGCAGGCCCAGGAGCGGATCGCCAGCGAAAAGATCGCCACCGACATGGCGGGCTACGGCCGCAGCGCCGAGCAGTTGACGACCCTGACCGCGACCCAGGAACGGCTGGAGGGCTTCATCGGCGCAGGCCAGAGCGCGGCGGCGCGGCTGGACGCGCAGGACCTGGCCATGGGGCGGATCTACGAAGGCGGCGCCGGCGCGCGCGAAGCCATCGCCAACTCCCTGGCGGCCGGCGGCGTGACCAATCTGATGACCGAGCTGCAACTGCACTATCAGACCATCCAAGGCGGGCTGAACGCTCAGCATCAGGGCAGCTATCTGTTCGGCGGCGGCAACAGCGACGACGCTCCAGCGACCGCCTCCACCATGGCTGATCTGGCCGCCGCTCCCTCCACGGCCTCGACCTTCGCCAATGACACGCTGAAACAGAAGTCGCGCATCGACGAGAACACCTTGGTCGAGACGGGCTTTGTGGCCAGCGAGCTGGGCGGCGGTCTGACGGACGTGTTTCGCACCATCCAATCCTACCAGAACGGCAATGCTGTCGTCATAGACGGCGTGACCTATACCCCCGCCGCGCCCGGTTCGATCACCGGCAAGCCGACCGCTGAGGTAGAGGCCTTTTTGAAGGCGACGCTGAAGGCTCTGGACGCCGCCAATACGGAAGTCACCAACCAGACCGCGAAGAACGGACTGGTTCAGAACCAGGTCAAGTCCGCGCTGGACGCCCATGAGTCGCAGAAGATCGCCTTGGAAAAGCTGATGAACGATAAGACGGGCTATGATCCGGCCCAGGCGGTCACTGATCTGCAGATGGCGCAGGTCGCGATACAGGCGTCGGCCCAGGTGATCAACACGCTGCGCAGCACCTCCCTGCTTGACCTGCTCCGTTAAGCCTTCCCCAAAATAGATTTAAAGCCACGCTGGACGGCGTCGCCGATTGGAACGTATCATGAACATATGGCGCGTCTCGATCTCCGAAAGAAGCTGTCGATCCTTGCAGATGCGGCCAAGTACGACGCCTCCTGCTCGTCGTCGGGGACGTCGAAGCGGGATTCGGTCAGCGGCAGGGGGATAGGGTCGACCGAGGGCATGGGAATCTGCCACGCCTATACGCCGGACGGGCGCTGCGTCAGCCTGCTGAAAATACTGCTGACCAACTTCTGCATCTACGACTGCGCCTATTGCATCAACCGGGCCTCGTCGAATGTGGAGCGGGCGCGGTTCAGCGTGGACGAGGTGGTGGACCTGACGCTGAACTTCTATCGCCGGAACTATATCGAAGGGCTGTTCCTGTCGTCGGGGGTCATTCGCAACAGCGACTATACGATGGAACAGCTGGTCCTGGCGGCCAAGACCTTGAGAGAGGTCCACGACTTCCGCGGCTATATCCATCTGAAGCTGATCCCCGAGGCGGACCCGAAACTGGTGGAGATGGCGGGGCTTTACGCCGACCGGCTGTCGGCCAATATCGAACTGCCGCGCGACGAGGCCCTGGCGCGGCTGGCGCCCCAGAAGGACGTCGCGGTCATCAAGAAGGCGATGGGGCAGGTGCGGCTGGGCGTCGAGGCCGCCAAGCCGGGCAAGCGCGACAAGATCAAGCCGCCCAGGTTCGCACCGGGCGGGCAGAGCACCCAGCTGATCGTGGGCGCGGACGGGGCGCCGGATACCGAGATCCTGGACCGGAGCGCCTCGCTGTACGGCGGCTATGGCTTGAGGCGGGTCTATTATTCGGCCTTCAGCCCGATCCCCGACGCCAGCTCGGTCCTGCCGCTGTCGAAGCCGCCGCTGATGCGCGAGCACCGGCTGTACCAGGCGGACTGGCTGATGCGCTTCTACGGCTTTTCCGCCCCCGAGATCGGGGAGGGGACCGCCGGCGGGATGCTGGACCTGGCGGTCGATCCCAAGCTGGCCTGGGCGCTGAACAAGCGTGAGCAGTTCCCGGTCGATGTGAACCGCGCCCCGCGCGAGATGCTGCTGCGCGTTCCGGGCTTGGGGGTGAAGGCGGTGGACCGGATCGTGTCGGTCCGTCGGTATCGCACGCTTAGGCTGGAGGACGTGGGTCGGCTGACGCGGTCGGTGGACAAGGTCCGACCCTGGATCACCGCCCTGGACTGGACTCCGGGCGGCCTGACCGACGCGGCGGACCTGAAGGCGCGGGTGGCGAAACGGGCGCCGGAACAGTTGAGCCTGTTCTGATGCGGACGGCGATGCTGGCGTCGGAAACGGATTTCGACGGCTGGAGGACGGCGGCGCGCGAGATGCGGTTGGCCGGGATTGAGCCTGCGGCGGCGCGGTTCGTGGTCGAGGGGGCTGCGGCGTCCGGGCAGGGCGGGTTGTTCGACGAGCCGGCTCGTTTTTCTCGCTCGCCCCCCACACTTCGTCATCCTCGCCCTTGTGGCGAGGATCCATACGCCGTGACGAAGACGGGGGGCACGCCGGCGACAACGGGAGTATGGACCCTTGGGACAAGCCCGAGGATGACGGATTTGGGGAACAGGGAACGGGCGAAGTCTGGCTTCTCGGCGCCCGCCGCCTTCGTGGACCTGGCGCGCGAGGTGATCCTGCACCGCTCCGCCGACCGGTTCGATCTGTTGTACCGGCTGCTGTGGCGGCTGAGGGACGAACCGGACCTGATGAAGGTGATCTCCGACCCGGACGTAGCCGAGGCGATGGAGCGGGCCAAGACCGTCAGCCGGGCCTCGCACAAGATGAAGGCCTTCGTCCGGTTCCGGCAGGTCGAGGATGCGCGGGGCGAGGCCTGGGTCGCCTGGTTCGAGCCGCCGCATCGGGTGCTGGAGAAGACCGCCCCCTTCTTCCAGCGCCGGTTCACGACCATGCGCTGGTCGATCCTGACGCCGGACGGCTCGGCGTTTTGGGACGGGGAGCAACTGGCCTTCGGGCCGCCGGCCACCCGCGACATGGCGCCGGCCGAGGACGAGATCGAGGCGTTTTGGAAGACCTATTACGCCTCGACCTTCAATCCCGCCCGGCTGAAGGTGAAGGCGATGAAGGGAGAAATGGCCAAGGGCTACTGGAAGAACCTGCCCGAGGCGGCGCTGATCCCGGAACTGGTGGCGGCGTCGTCGGTTCGCACCGATGTCATGGTCGCCAAGCCCGCTCCCGAACCCAACGCCCGTTTCTCCCGGGCCATCGCGCCGGATCTGCACGCCGGGCGGCCCACAGCGGATGCGGTTCCCGATGATCTGAGCGAGGTCGAGCGCGGGGTGCAGGCCTGTCGCCGCTGTCCCCTGTATCGCGACGCCACCCAGGGGGTCTGCGGCGAGGGCCCCAGGGGCGCGCGGCTGATGATCGTGGGCGAACAGCCGGGGGATCAGGAGGATCTGGCCGGCCAGCCCTTCGTCGGCCCCGCCGGCGGGGTGCTGGACGCCGCCCTGGAAGAGGCGGGGATCGAACGCGCCGATGTCTATGTCACCAATGCGGTCAAACACTTCAAGCATGAGCCGCGCGGGAAGCGAAGGCTGCACAAGACCCCGAACGCGGGCGAGGTCCAGGCCTGCCGCTGGTGGCTGGACGCCGAGCGTCGCCTGATCCGTCCCAAGCTGGTGCTGGCCCTTGGGGCGACGGCGGGACTGGCGGTTCTGGGTCGCAAGCCGGCCGTGACGAAGGAGCGGGGGCAGGCCCTGACTCTGGAGGACGGTTCGGCCGGCATGGTCACCGTTCACCCCTCTTATCTGCTTCGCCTGCCGGATGCGGATTCGCGGGCGGAGGCGCGTCGCGGATTCGTCGATGATCTGATCGCCGCGAGTCGGCTTATAAGCCGGTCCTAGAACCAAACCGGGTCGGCGGCGTTTTAACACGCCGCCAGCGTGGCGGCTGGAGGGGTGATGAGGCGCGCAGGTTCGACACAGTGCACGGGGAAAGCACGGCGCCAATGTCATCGCACGTTGACTAAGGTCCAAGGCTTCACCATTAGCCGAGGCGGGATTTCGGCTGTTCCTTGCGCGGCTTGGGAGCGTTCGAAGGCCTTTCTGACTGCCGGGGCGCGATGAGCCAGACCGATTACGAAATCACGGATGCGGGCGGCGGCGCGGCGAAGCTTCGTCTCGTCGGCGACTGGACGACGACGGCCCTAGGGCGGCTGCCGCAGCGACTGGACAAGGATCTGAACGGGCGGAAGATCGAGAGCCTGGACACCCGCGACCTGGGCCGGTTCGATACGGCCGGCGCCCTGGCCCTGGTGAAGGCTTCGCAGCACGGCGTGCCGAAATCGGCCTGGGCGGACCGACCCGAGGCCGGGCGCATCTACACGATGATCGAGGCGCTGGAGCGCAAGAGTCAGCCGCCGCCTCAGAGACCCAACGCCTTCACCCGCAGCTTCGCCAAGATCGGGCGGGGCGTTGACGACTTCGGTCAGGAGGCCATGCTGTCCCTGGCCTTCCTGGGTCGGTTGATGGCGGCGGTGGTCGAGGCCGCCAAACATCCGGGCGGCATCCGCTGGCCCGCCTGGGTCAGCCAGGGCGAGCGGGCCGGGCTGGACGCCATTCCGATCGTCATGGTGACGAACTTCTTCATCGGCGCGGTGGTGGCCTTCATCGGCGTGGACCTGCTGACCGACTTCGGGGCGCAGGTGTTCGCGGTGCAGCTGATCGGCGTGGCCATGTTCCGCGAGTTCGCCGTGGTGATCGCCTCGGTCCTGCTGGCCGGGCGGTCGGCCTCCGCCTTTGCGGCCGAGATCGGCTCGATGCGTATGAACCAGGAGGTCGACGCCATGCAGGTGATGGGCGTCAATCCGTTTCAGGCCCTGGTGGTGCCGCGCTTGGCGGCCCTGGTGCTGATGCTGCCGCTGCTGACCTTCACGGGCATGATCGGCGGCCTGATCGGCGGGCTGATCGTCTGCTGGAGTTCGCTGAACCTTGGGCCGGCCTTCTTCTTCCAGCGTCTGGTCGAGGACGGCAGCATGGCCCAGCACATGATGGTCGGTCTGGTGAAGGCGCCGGTCTTCGCCCTGGTGATCGCGGCCATCGGCTGCCGCCAGGGCATGTCGGTGGCGGGGGACGTCGAAAGCCTGGGGCGGCGGGTGACGGCGGCTGTGGTGCAGGCGATTTTCGCCATCATCCTGCTGGACGCGGTCTTCGCCCTGATCTTCCTGGAGCTGGACATATGACCGACGCTCCCCAAGCCAAGACCGAGACCCTGATCGAGGTGCGCGGGCTGCTGAGCCAGTTCGGCGAGCGGACCATTCATGAGAATCTGGACCTCGATCTGGAACGCGGCGAGGTGCTGGGCGTGGTCGGCGGGTCCGGGGCGGGCAAGACGGTGCTGCTGAACACCATCATCGGCCTGAAGGAGCCCGAGGGCGGGTCGGTCAAGGTGCTGGGTTACGACCGCGCCACCCTGACCAGCGATGAGGCGGCCGACATCGAGCGCAGGACCGGCATCCTGTTCCAGCAGGGGGCGCTGTTTTCGTCGCTGAGCGTGCTGGAGAACGTCGCCTCCCCCCTGGTCGAACACACCAAACTGCCCAAGGCCGTCATCTATGAGCTGGCCGAGCTGAAGATCGCCATGGTGGGGCTGAAGCCCGAACACCATCACCTGAAGCCCGCCGAACTGTCGGGCGGGATGAAGAAGCGGGCCGGTCTGGCGCGAGCCCTGGCCCTGGACCCCGAACTGGTCTTTCTGGACGAGCCGACGGCGGGCCTGGACCCGATCGGGGCCGCAGCCTTCGACGAACTGATCCGTCAGCTGTCGGACGACCTGGGGCTGTCCGTCTTCATGATCACACACGACCTCGATAGCCTGTACGCCATCTGCGACAAGGTGGCGGTGCTGGCGGACAAGCGGGTCGTCGAAAAGGCCACGGTGAAAGAGCTGGAAGGCTCCGACCACCCGTGGATCAAGGAATACTTCCTGGGGCCGCGCGGTCGCGCGGCCACAAAGGCGGCTTGAGGAGAGCCAGGTATGGAAAGAGACGCACACTACGCGGCCGTCGGCATCGCCACCGTCGCCCTTCTGGCGGCCCTGGCGGTGTTCACCATCTGGCTGGCCCGGCTGCAGTTCAACAGCGACTATGACCTGTACGACATCGTCTTCTACGGGCCGGTCAACGGCCTGTCGGAAGGGGGCGAGGTGCATTTCAACGGGATCCGCGTGGGCGAGGTGACCGACCTGAACATCGACACCAAGCGCGGCGACCAGGTGATCGCGCGGGTGCGGGTTGACGCCTCCACCCCGGTGCGCGTGACCTCGCGCGCCCAGCTTGAGCCGCAGGGGATCACCGGCCTGAACTATATCCAGATCACCGCCGGCTCGCCCAACAGCGCCCTGCTGAAGGACCAGTATCCGGACAATGTGGTGCCGGTGCTGCAAAGCCAGCCGTCGCCGATCGCCGAGCTGCTGAGCGGGTCCGGCACGGTCCTGGCCCAGACGGTGGACGCGCTGAACCGGATCAACCGGGTCATGTCCGACGACAATATCCGCAGCTTCTCGACCAGCGTGAAGAACGTCGAAGCCCTGACGACCGAGCTTGAGGCGCGCAAGGCCATCTTCGCCGAGCTGGAAGAGGCGGTGAAGAACGCCAACGCCACCATTCTGGAATACCAGGGGTTGGCCGCCGACATGCGGGCCGTGGTCAATACCGACGGCCGCGAGGCCATCGCCAACATCAACCAGGCCACGGCGGAGGCGCGGGTCGCCATCGCTTCTGCCAATCGCTCGATCACCGGACTGGAGCGGCCTCTGGGCGACTTCGCCACCTCCAGCCTGCCGCAGCTGAGCGGAACCATCGAGGAACTGCAGGAGGCGACCCGGTCGCTTCAGGCCCTGATCGACGACGTCCGCGCCAGCCCGCGCGACTTCATCGGCAAACCGCAATCGAAAGAGCTGGAGGTGCAGCCGTGATCCGTTCCCTGGTCCAACTGGGCGCCGTCGTCGGCGTCGTGGTCTCGCTGAGCGGCTGTTCGCTGCTGTCCACGCCGGACCCGGTGCAACTGTATCGGTTCGGTCTGCCCATGGATGCTCCATCCGCGGAGGGCGACACGCCGGCGCCGCTGTCGGTGTCGATCCGGCGCATTGAGTTCCCGGAGGCCAGCAGCGACGACCGCATCCTCGGCGTGACGGGCACCGAGACCGCCTATGTCGGCGGGGCGCGCTGGGTGTCGCCGGCTGCGACCCTGTTCGACGACAGTCTGAAGGCGGCCTTCGCCAATCGGGCCGACCAGATCCGGGTGCTGGGCCGACGCGAGCCGGGCACGCCGCCGCTCGTGTTGCAGGTCACGGTGACGACCTTCGAGGCGCGCTACGCCGCGCCGGGGGCGACCCCGGACGTGGTCATCACGGCCAGGGCCCAGCTTCGCTCGACGCCCGAGCGCCGGGACGAGGGCGCCATCCGGCCGGAAGAGGGACGTTCGGTCGAACGGGTCTTCACCGTGACCCAGCCGGCGAGCGAGAACCGGGTCTCGGCCATCGTCGCCGCCTTCGATACGGCGACGCGCGACATCAACACCCAGATCGCCGACTGGACCATCCGCTCGGCGCGCTGAGGCCGAGGCTTCAGCCGAAGAGCAGCCGGCCGCCCACAGCGCCCGAAACGACCAGGACCGGCGGTGCCCAGCGGCCCTTGGCGAACAGGGCCGCGATCAGGGCGACCAGGAACAGCAGGCCTGCGCCCCACAGGGACGGGGCGCGCTGGGCGGTGGACCACAGCAGCTGGACCGCCGTTGCGGCGATGACGCCGGTCACCGCCGCCGCCACCCCGGCGAGGGCGCGGTGCAGGGGCGGGTGGTCGACCACCGCCTCCAGTCGTTCGAACAGGATCATCGAAAAGGCGAATGCGGGCAGAAACATCCCCGCCGTCACCGCCAGGGCGCCGGTCCAGCCGCCCGCCAGATAGCCGATGAAGGTTCCGAAGATCACCAGGGGGGCGGGCAGGACGCCGGCGACGGCGACCCCGTCCAGGAAGGCGCCGTCCGAGATCCAGCCCCGCCCCACCGTGTCGGCGCGCAGATAGGGAATGGCCGTATAGGCGCCGCCGAAGGTCAACAGGCCGCCCTTCAGTCCCGCCAGGAAGAGGTCCAGGCCTCCCGCCGGCGCGCCCGTCGGTTGGATCAGGGGCGTAGAGAACGCCCCGTCGCCGCGCAGGAAAACGGCCAGAACGACGGCGGCGACGGCGAGGCCTGCGGCGATCCAGGGCCGACCGCCGAAGGCGTAGACCAGACCCCCGGCGACCAGGGGGATCCAGAAGGGGGCGCCGATCAGGCTGGCGGCGCAGGCGAAGGCCGCGACCAGCCACAGCAGCCGATCCTGAAGCGTGTGACGTCCGATCCGCCGCACGGCCCAGACGATCAGGGCCAGGACCACGATCTGCATGCCCAGGAGCGGGCCGGCCCAGGCGGCGCTGTCGGCGACCAGCCGCTGATAGGCCCAGGCCGCCGCCAGCATCAGGAGGAAGCCGGGCGCCATGAATCCTAGGCCCGCCAGCAGGCCGCCGAGACGGCCCCGCGCCGTCATCCCCATGTGGACGCACAGTTCGTGCGCCTCGGGCCCCGGCAGGGCCTGCATGACGGCCAGCAAACGGTTGAAACGGGCGCCGGACATCCAGCGCTCGCGCTCCACCAGGTCGCGACGGATCATGGCGATCTGGGCCACAGGCCCGCCGAAGGCCAGGAGGCCGAAACCGAGGAATTTCAGGAAGAGGGCCGCCAGGGACAGGTGGGGGACCTGGGGTTCCAGTTCATCCACGGCGCTGGCCTCCGGGCAATCGCGGGGGCCGGGTCAGCCCGCCTTCAGCGCCTCGGAGACAGTATAGGCCGCCTCGGTCTTGGCGGCCACCTCGTCCAGGCTGACGCCCTCGGCCAGCTCGATCAGCTCCAACCCCGCGCCGTCCGGCTTGACGTCGAAGGTGGCCAGGTCGGTGATGATGCGGCTGACCACGCCCGTTCCGGTCAGGGGAAGGGTGCAGGATTTCAGCACCTTGGACTGGCCGTGCTTGTTGGCGTGTTCCATGACCACGACCACGCGCTTGACGCCTGCGACCAGGTCCATGGCGCCGCCCATGCCCTTCACCAGCTTGCCGGGGATCATCCAGTTGGCGATGTCCCCATTCTGAGCCACCTCCATGGCGCCCAGGATGGACAGGTTGATATGGCCGCCGCGGATCATGGCGAAGCTGTCGGCGCTGCTGAAGTAGGACGACTCCGGGATCTCGGTGATCGTCTGTTTCCCGGCGTTGATCAGATCGGGGTCCTCGTCGCCCTCATAGGGGAAGGGGCCCATGCCCAGCATGCCGTTCTCGGACTGGAGGGTCACGGTCATGCCGGCGGGGATGTAGTTGGCGACCAGGGTCGGAATGCCGATGCCGAGGTTCACGTAGAAGCCGTCCTGCAGCTCCTGGGCGGCGCGTTCGGCGAGTTGTTCGCGGGTGCGGGGCATTATGCGGTCTCCCGGCTGCGGACGGTGCGCTGTTCGATGCGCTTCTCGGACACGGTCTGGACCAGGCGGTCGACGTAGACGCCCGGCGTGTGGATGTGGTCGGGATCGAGCGAACCGACGGGGACGATTTCCTCGACCTCGACGACCGTGACCTTGCCGGCGGTGGCCATCATCGGGTTGAAGTTGCGGGCGGTCTTGCGGAAGACCAGGTTGCCGCGCTCGTCGGCCTTCCAGGCCTTGACGATGGACAGGTCGGCGACCAGGCCGGTCTCCATGACATAGTCGCGGCCGTTGAAGTTGCGGACCTCCTTGCCCTCGGCGACCAGGGTGCCGACGCCGGTGGCGGTGAAGAAGGCGGGGATGCCCGCGCCGCCGGCGCGGATGCGTTCGGCCAGGGTGCCCTGGGGGTTGAACTCCAGCTCCAGCTCGCCGGCCAGATACTGGCGCTCGAACTCCTTGTTCTCGCCGACGTAGGACG
>OBMK010002476.1_pt1 | contig 13920 bp, 15 predicted proteins | sample 1539081 | NCBI WGS metagenome assembly OBMK01 (sample SAMEA3355528, study PRJEB22509) | marine metagenome | biome: marine; feature: river plume; material: water | place: USA | collected 2010-08-07 | depth 0.5 m | reverse complement strand
AATATTAAAAAGGGTAAGATGTCTGCAGCTTACTGGGCTGATAAGGTTAAGTGGTAATGTGGGTAGCTATTGTACTGGCATGTAGTAATCAAATGGCTATATCTTGCCAAGTACTTGCTAATAAAGATGAGTTATTTTACAACGAGTCTCTTTGCAATGAAGATGCATCTAAGATGGCAAACTACTTAGTTGATATAGATGTATTTGCAGTACCCATCTGTATCAAAGTAGGAGAGACAGCATAATGAAAAAGAAGTCTACAGTAAATGCAGCTGGTAATTACACAAAGCCTACCATGCGTAAGAAACTCGTCGCATCAGTTAAGGCGAGTGGAAAAGGTGGCAAGCCCGGACAATGGTCTGCGAGAAAAGCCCAAATGGTTGCCAAGCAATACAAAGCAAAAGGCGGAGGCTACAAGTAATGAAGGCTTCTCAAAAATCGCTTAAGAACTGGACTAAGGAAAAATGGGGTACCAAGAGTGGTAAGCCCAGCGCTAAGACTGGTGAAAGATACCTACCCAAGAAAGCAAGAGAAGCTTTGTCCTCATCAGAATACGCAGCTACAACTGCAGCGAAAAGAAAAGGTACTGCTTCGGGTAAGCAGTTTGTAAAGCAACCTAAGAAAATTGCAGAGAAGACTGCAAAGTTCAGAGCAAATGAAGGCGGATTAACTATGAAAAAGGGTTATCATAAAATGCCAGATGGGAGTATCATGAAGGACTCCGACCATAAGTCTGGTTATAAGTACGGTGGGATGACTAAGAAAAAACCTGTTAGGTCTGGTTATAAGCATGGTGGGTCCGTTACAAATTCTAACTGTGGTGCTTCTATGAAGCCAACGCAAGGTCAGAATAAATGAACTTCTTAGACTATAAAACCGCACTAGAAGATCAAGGTTATACTGTAACAAAAGACATTATAACAACCAGACTCGGTGATGTACTTGCTGGGTTTGATCCCTATGGTAGTGTCTGGTGTGTAGACTCTAAGGTTAATGAAATACTTAACTCTGATGTTAAAGTAGAAAGAGTACGAGCACGTACTGATAAAGGTCACTTTGTAAAAGATGATCCCACAACCCCTGAAAATGAAGCTTGGGTAACCAAGAAAATCTAAAGCAAAGGTAGAACAATGGCCGTAACACTTAATACATATCTGAACAACCAGATTAAATCTAAAGGCTCAACACTAGCCAAAGAAAAAGCTAAGGCTGGGAAATACAAAAGTATTTCAGCAGCTAAGAAAGCTGGAGCACTTTACTATACTGATAAGAGTGGTAAAGTAATGGCTGCAGTTTATGCCGAGGATCTAAAGAAAGCTCCAGTAAAAGTAGCAGCACCTAAAAAATCCCTGCGTCCCAAGGCTAGACCTGCACCTGATCCAGACAAGATAGAAGTTAAGAGTCTTCTTAAAGGTGGCCGTGGAGACGGAAATGCTGAAGTTAAGCGTAGGAAAGTTAGAGCAGTTTCTGAAAGACAAAGGACAGCTGCTAAAACTCCCGTTAGCTACGAAAAATTTAAAAATATGTCGAACGAGCAAAAGAAAGCTGCAGGTCTTCCTATCTCTATGGGGAAAACTGAAGAAAGTTTTAATCGTTTTATGGCAGCTCGTAAGAAATCAAGTAAGTAGGTTTAGTTAATGTCTAACTCCTCTACAGTTAAATACGTTACAAAGTCTCTGGATGTTACATCTGTTAGTTCATCCTCTCCTAATGACTTGTATGTATGCCCTAATAACTTTGTATGCTTAGTTAAGTTTCTACACTTATCTAACAGTACATCTAATAACAAAAAAATTAGTGTATACTGGTACGAGGCTGCTACGACTACTCACCATTACATTGTAGACCACTTTGCATCTCCCGCCAATACTATGGAGGCAGTAGTGCAAGGTGGTTCTTACATTGCATTGATGCCGGGCGACAAGTTACAATGCTTTGCTGAAACAACGGGAACACATCATGTAACCATGTCAGGTGAAGAGCTGTATACTCCTATAGCATAGCGGGGTTGCAATCTTAGCTCTAGTGTGTTATAACTATATATGTAAAACTAGTCTCCATAGACTAATGATAGTCTGATCAATGGAGAATACAATGTTTAAATTTGCTAGAAAAGTACTAACTTCAATTCAAGAAACTCAGCAACGCCGTGCAGATCTTTATATCCTTATGAACATGAGCAACAAAGAACTCAAGGATATTGGAATAGGCCGTTCTGAAATTAGGCAGAGGATATATGGCTCGTAACCTAACAGAAAAACAGCAGGCATTCTTGGATGCATTGTTTGAAGAAGCTGAAGGCAACCCTGTAAAAGCTCTAAAGCTTGCAGGGTATGCCGAAGGTACGTCTTCCACTACGATAATGTCAGTACTAAAAAGCGAAGTTGCTGAAAGAACTAAAGACTTTATCGCAACCCGTGGTCCAGCTGCAGCTTGGGCTATGATGCAAGTAATGAGATCCCCCACCGACTTGGGCAACAAAGAGAAGATGGCAGCTGCAAAAGACTTTATGGATCGTGCAGGTTTTGTTAAGACCGACAAGATAGAAGTAAAATCTGAAAGTCCTTTGTTTATACTGCCTCCAAAAGAAAATGAAAACTAAAACTTGGAAACTACCTAAACCTGAAAAAGTTAATGGTGAATGGGAGTGGGTACCTTTAGTTAGAGTAGGGAGATTTCTTCCTTTTGGGTATAGACAAGACCCAGATGACTCTGATATACTGCTACCAATCCCAGAAGAACTAGAGCTTTTTGAACAAGCTAAGAAACACTTAAGTCAGTATAGCTATCGTGAGGTATCTGCCTGGTTGAGTGAAATTTCTGGTAGATATATATCTCATGTAGGTTTGTTTAAGAGGGTTAAGATTGAGCAAAAACGTAAGGCAGCAGCTTCAATCCAGCGCTTCTACGCCGAAAGGTACAAAGAGGCAGCAGAAAAAGCGGAAAAGCTCGAAAACAATAGACTCGGTAAAAGACGTCCCGTTGGAGAAAGTTCCAGCTAGAGCTAGACCTGAACCTATTGATGTTGAAGCTGCACAGAGAGAGATACTGTTTGAGCCTAATCCGGGGCCACAGACAGAGTTTCTAGCGTCTACTGAACAGGAAGTCCTGTATGGTGGGTCAGCTGGGGGTGGTAAGTCTTATGCAATGATTGCTGACCCAGTACGCTACCTGAATAATCCAAATGCTCAGATGCTGCTTGTTCGTCGTAGTACAGAAGAACTTAGGGAACTAATCTCAGTAAGTAAACAACTATACCCAAGAGCAATACCGGGTATCAAGTTTATGGAGAGGGACAAGACTTGGGTAGCACCTAGTGGAGCTACTCTCTGGATGTCGTACCTTGATCGTGATGATGACGTTATGAGGTATCAGGGTCAAGCGTTTAACTGGATCGGGTTTGACGAACTTACTCAGTGGGCTACTCCGTATCCTTGGAACTATATGAGATCACGGTTACGTACTACCAAAGCAAGTGGACTGCCACTCTACATGAGGGCTACTACAAACCCCGGAGGGCCGGGACATCAGTGGGTTAAAAAAACTTTTATTGACCCCGGTACGCCAAGAAAACCTTTCTGGGCTACTGATCCTGAAACTGGTGAAACTATTGCTTGGCCCAAGGGTCACACAAGAGAGGGGCAACCACTATTTAAGAGAAGGTTTATTCCAGCTACACTATTTGACAACCCCTATCTTGCTGATGATGGTATGTACGAAGCTAACCTTTTATCACTACCTGAGCACCAAAGAAGACAACTACTTGAAGGTGATTGGGATATTAACGAAGGCGCAGCCTTTCCAGAGTTTAACAGAAAGCTTCACGTAGTAGAGCCGTTTGAAATACCCCACAGCTGGCCAAGATTTAGAGCAGCTGACTACGGCTACGGATCTTATAGTGGGATAGTCTGGATAGCAGTAGCACCTGATGAGCAACTAATTGTATATCGGGAAATGTATGTACAAAAGATTCTTGCCACAGATTTAGCTGACATGATACTTGATGTTGAGTCTGAAGAAAAGATACGGTACGGAGTTCTTGATAGTTCCTTGTGGCATAAAAGAGGAGACACTGGACCCTCACTTGCAGAGCAGATGATTGTCAAAGGTTGTCGATGGAGGCCAGCAGATAGATCTAAAGGTTCCCGTGTATCTGGTAAAAATGAGATACATAGAAGACTTCAAGTAGATGAGTTTACTGAGGAGCCTAGACTAGTTATTTTTGATACCTGTAAAAACTTAATCTCTCAACTACCATCTATACCACTGGATAAAAATAATCCCGAAGATGTAGACACTCACGCAGAAGACCACCTATACGATGCATTACGTTATGGTGTAATGACAAGACCAAGAAGTAGCTTATTTGATTATGATGTAACTAGAAGTTCTGGTTTTCAAGTAAGTGACCCAACCTTTGGCTATTAGGAAGTAACATGGAAGAAGACGAAATCTTTGAAAACGAAATGGCTATGGACTCAGCTGAATCTAGAGCTGTCGAGGACATGGATGAAGATGGTTACTCTGATCCGGTAGTTGGGACTGTTGTGTCTTTAGTTACAGACAGATACTCAAAAGCATCTAACTCCAGAGAAACTGAAGAACAACGATGGGTAAAAGCCTACCGTAACTACCGGGGCTTATACAGTTCTGATGTCCAGTTTACCTCTACAGAAAAGTCTCAAGTTTTTGTTAAGGTTACTAAAACAAAAGTACTTGCTGCATACGGACAGATTGTAGAAGTACTGTTTGGCAATACAAAGTTTCCTATTTCTATTGACCCGACTACACTGCCTGAAGGTGTTGCAGAGTCAGTAAACTTTGAAACTAATACAGATATGCAGAAAGCTAAGTCAGAGTTTTCTCCAGATGAGATGAAACTCTTGCCGGGAGAAACTTCGACAGACCTTAAAGAAAGACTAGCAGGCCTAGAGAAAAAACTTTCTCCAGTTATTGCAGAACTCAAAGAAGGTCCGGGTGGCACTGCTACAGAAGTTACTGTACACCCAGCTATGATCTCAGCTAAGAAAATGGAAAAGAAAATCCATGACCAGCTAGAAGAATCTAATGCAAACAAACAGTTACGTGTAGCTGCATTTGAATGTGCTTTGTTTGGTACAGGGGTTATGAAAGGCCCATTCGCTGTAGACAAAGAGTATCCTAATTGGTCTGACGGGGGTGAGTATGAGCCGATTTATAAAACAGTTCCGCAAACATCTTCAGTCTCTGTTTGGAATTTTTATCCCGATCCAGATGCGGCTAATATGGATGAAGCTGAGTACGTGGTTGAGCGCCACAAGATGTCTCGTACCCAGCTACGCAATCTTAAGAACCGTCCTTTCTTCCGTAAAAACTCGATTGACACAGCTGTTAGCATGGGTGAATCCTATGTTAAAGAGTGGTGGGAACAGGTTATGGAAGATGATTCCCAAGAATCCAATGCAGAGCGTTTCGAGGTTCTGGAGTTCTGGGGTAACGTGGATACAGAAGTACTTGAAGGGCACGATGTAGACGTACCAGATGAACTCAAGGATATGGATCAAGTGTCTGTAAACATCTGGGTTTGTAATGGGCAAGTACTACGTCTTGTAATGAATCCATTTACACCTTCTATTATCCCTTACTATTCAGTACCTTACGAAGTGAACCCGTACTCTATGTTTGGTGTAGGCCTTGCAGAGAACATGGATGATACTCAGACATTGATGAATGGCTTTATGCGTATGGCCGTTGACAATGCTGCACTGTCTGGTAATATGTTGATTGAAGTAGATGAAACTAACCTAGTACCGGGGCAAGACTTAAGTGTCTATCCAGGCAAGGTTTTTCGTCGTCAGGGGGGTGCTCCTGGTCAAGCTATCTTTGGCACCAAGTTCCCTAACGTATCTAATGAGAACATGCAGATGTTTGACAAGGCTCGGGTACTTGCAGATGAATCTACTGGTTTTCCTTCGTTTGCTCACGGGCAGACAGGAGTATCTGGCGTAGGTAGAACAGCCTCTGGTATCTCTATGCTTATGTCTGCGGCCAATGGTAGTATTAGAAACGTAATTAAGAACGTAGATGATTACCTTCTAGGCCCACTGGCAAAAGCATTCTTCCATTTTAACATGCAGTTTGATTACGACCCAGAGATTAAGGGTGACCTTGATGTTAAGGCTCGTGGTACAGAAAGCTTGATGGCTAATGAAGTACGTAGCCAAAGACTTATGCAGTTCTTGCAAGTAGTACAGAATCCAGTACTAGCACCATTTGCTAAGATGGATTACATTATCCGTGAGATTGCTAAGTCTATGGACCTTGATCCAGACAAACTAGTAAACTCTATGGGTGATGCAGCTGTACAAGCAGAGATCCTTAAGAAGTTCCAAGAAGCTAATCCACCACCAGCACCTCCACCCGGACAAGCCCCTCAGGGCGCTGGAGGGCCACCAGGAGTACAGGATACCGCTGGAGGCGGGGGTGGTAACATAGGGATTGGTACAGCCCCTCAGCCGGGAGAACAAGGCTTCTCAGGTAATACAGGACAAGGCCCAGTACAGTAATGCACAACCTTAAGCCTTTAGTAAATGACAAGCCTCTGTGGGAATCTTTTCTTGCAGAGCTTGATTCTAGATTAGCTGCTGTCCATCGAGAGATGGAACAGTCATCTTCTGCAGAAGACTTATTTAGATTACAAGGTCAGGCAGCTTGCCTTAATAAATTTAAATATCTTAGGGATAAAGTAAATGGTAGCTCCTAAAAAATCCTTGCGTCCTAAGAGCAGAGAGCAAGTAGACGTTGAAAATCAGATGCGACAGTTTGGGAACCTAGAGTTCCGTGCTGATATGGATGAGCAACTAAAATGGAATCCTTTAGCTCGTCTTGGTTTTGAGCCAGATCAATCTGTTGTTGGTAGACCTAGATATAATAGCCCAGATATACACGAAGGTATTAGGTATCCTTACTATGCCGAACAAGAGTATATTGATGAGACACTGCCTGGGGCAGCCAGTGGTGTAGAGTATAGAGATGTAGCAGGAAGAGTTAAACCAGGGTCTGTTGTTGTAAACTCAAACACTGCTAAAAATCCTGTGTGGTCTCATGAGTATACCCACGGTGGTATAGAAAAAGTAATAGAGTATCTAAACGAAGACAGGGAATTTTTTACGGAAAAGTACGGAGAAGATACCGTTAAACTTTTAGATGAGATACAAACTGATACAAATAGATCTAAAGGTCCGAATGAAAAACTAACTGAAATGTTAGATGATGTTTCTAAGGACGCTGAAGTAGATATACATGGTAACTTAATACCCGCTGCTGGAACTGCATTAGGGGGTATGGATAGTACCAGAACTGCCGTAGAAGATGTAAGTTCTAGGGCCAGCTTACAAGAGTACCTTAAAAAAGGTAGGGTTAGCGATAACCTATCTGGTAAAGCTTCCTTTGAAGCTAGTTTTCCAGGTTACTCTGGTATTTTTAAAGCAGCTGAAGATATGCTTGAAAAACAAGGTGAGCCGCTACCCTCAGAAAAAAGAGGTTGGTGGGAAAGAAAAACTCGGCAATGGTTATCTGGCGAAGGCTTGTTTAATGAAGGTGGTGACGTAGCTTCACAGACTGAGGAAGCACTTGGCTGGACTGCAGAAGGTAAAAAGTTTGCAGACGAAAACCCTGTAGAAGTTGCTGAAGAAAAACCTACTGCATTATCAATTGCTGATGTACCAGTGTTTGACAGGCCTATGGATGCCAGTGAGAATGATAAATGGACAGGTGTTCAAGATGAGTTGGGTAACCGTCAGTATAAAACTATATTTGGTAGAAAATACTTTGTAAGACTTGCGGATGATCAAAGAACTAATTACGAAAAAATACAACAAGATATTATACCTGCAGTTCAAAGTTACCTAGATAATCCTACTGCACCTTCTAGAGAACAAACTGTTGATTTTCTTAAACAATCCTTAGGCGCTGCTTGGGAAACCTTTAAAATACCCGGTGACCTTGCCGCAGGTAACAAAGGTATGGAAGATGTTACACTAGGTAATATTTTTGAGCTGGCTGGAGGTACAGGTGTAGCATCTACTGTAGGTAAGGTTCCTGATGGAGATTCTTCAAATACTCTAAGAACTTTTGGTGGATCTAATCCGCCCACGTATGAGCTACGTAAAAAACCTTTTGCACCTGTTTATGATTCACGTACAGAATTTTCTAGTTTTGAGGGAGATAAATCTTCCGGGTCAGCACCAGATGAATATTTAGACCTACTTAATACAACTCTTGTCATCTTTCGTGAGCCTATTTCGGAATTTGCAGATACTATAAGTATCCCTAAAAAAGGGCTGCTCGGATCAGAATTTTTAAATTTAATTAAGAAGAATGACTCTATACCAGAGACCTCTTTGCAAGAAGGTGTTATAGATCCTCAAAAAAGATACAGCAGGGGAGATCTTGAATTTGCACTTAATGGACGCAGCGGTCTTTTTCAAAACACTGCAAATATTGCTACTGATAAACCAAGACAATTTGAAGGTTTTCAGAGACAAATAAGAGATGCTGGGTTTAAAGGGGGTATGGAAATTGACTACTTCGATATACCTATTTCTTCACACATAGGATATCCAGGTAAACCTTTTCAGCCTAACAGTAAACACTATGATGCTGACACCTTGGTTCATGTAAGGGGTTCTATAGTTGATCCTTCTCAGTCGGACTTAAGTTTATCAACATTAAATCCACCAAATCAAGATTTTGCATCGGTTGTTAATAATGAAAACTATCTTCTAGTAGAGGAAATTCAGTCTGACCTTTTAACTAAGGGCTATTTAAAACCTGGTAATCAATTCGACAAACTGTTCAAACAATCTGCAGAACTTTGGGAAAGTACAAATGAAGTTTCTTACTCAGAGATTTTTGGTTCCGTAGATAAAGAATTAAAAAGTATTGTAAAAGGGCTTCACGAAGAAGGTGTCATGCCTCCCCGTGCTGCGGATGCTTTTAAATCTGTCCAAAAGATACAGTCTAAGTATTCCGAAAGAGGGTTTTTAACTACAGAAGAGCTAACATCTACTTTAGATAACCTAAGTACTGTAGCCTACAGCTTAAAGGAGCTTGAAACATTTGTAGATTCTCTATTGGCTGGCAACAAAGAGGGTATAGTAAACATTAATACTGCAGAAACAGTTTCAGTAAAAGACTTTTTTAAGTCTTATGAATACGAGCCATATAAGACTAGAAGATCAAATTATTTATATAAGTTAGCTGAAAAATTAAAAGATAAAAAAATTGACAAAGAAGTTTACACCAGTGATCTTGACGATTTATATGTAGGTTATTATAAATTTTCGTCTAGCTCTAATCTTGGTGAGAGTGACTATGGTCTCCCTCCTATAAGAAAAAACAAACAAGCTGTAGATGAAGCTTTAAAAATACTAATAGCAAAAGCAGCCCAATCAGATGTAGACTTTATAGTTATACCCCCAGCTGAAAGAATTGCTCTAGCCAGAGATAGAGACTTAAAGAAAGATAAAGGTGACAGATTTTACAGAACTTATGTCACCGACTTAAAAAAATCTTTAAGTGAGCTAGAGGCTAACTATCCTGTTAAGGTATTTAATACAGAGCTGCCATATAGAAGGCATGAAAAATTTGTAGGTTTTGTACCAGATACGGGGGACAGCATTAATACTGGTACAAGTAATACAGGTACAATAATAGATATATCTGAGCTAGTAAATAAATATAAAGTAGAAGAGCCGAGACAGTTTGCCCAAGGAGGCGTAGTAAACAACATGAACAATCAAATGGAAATGCTTTTCGATGAAGGTGGTATTGCCGATGATGGCATGAGACGTGATCCGGTATCTGGCAATGAGATACCTCCAGGTTCACTGGCAGAAGAAGTACGGGACGACATTCCAGCACAACTCTCTGAAGGTGAGTATGTCGTACCAGCAGATGTTGTACGTTTCTTTGGTGTAAAATTCTTTGAAGATCTACGAACAGAAGCTAAAATGGGCTTGTCTAATATGGAAGCCAATGGTAGAATTGGTGGTGAGCCTATTGGCCCTAGTGGTATGGAAGTTGGCCCTAGTGGTATGGAAGAAAACCCCCTGACTCCAGAAGAGATGGCTGTACTAGAACAGATGGGTATGGCTGTTGGTGGTTTTGTACCTGAGCAAGAACCTCCCCAAGCAATAGGTAATTCTGTCCAAGGTTTTGCACCCGGTGGTGATGTTCAACCTACAACAAGCTATGGAGGCACTACTGCCGGACTTCCTTCTTGGGCAGCTATTCCGGGAGCTTCTTATATGCCGCAAGAGTGGCAAGAGGCAAACCTACCTAGCACTACAAGCTATAAACCTGTTCAAACTATTACTACTGCAGACAGTACCCCCACTACTACTACCACCACAGATACTGCCACTGATACTGTTACGGCAACTACAGGTAAAGAAGCCTGTGAAAAAATGGGTATGATGTTTGATGAAGAAACTCAACAGTGCATACTTAAACAGGGTAGTTCTACATCGGATGACCCAACTGTTACACCGACTACAGGAGAATCCCAAGGTTTTGAATGGAAAGAACCTGATGTAGATTACTTTAGTATGTCTGATGAAGACCTTGCTAAAGTTGGTTTAGAGACTAGCAATAAAATTGAAGATAAGATAGTCAAGGCAGGAGCCTTAAAACTTTTTGGCGGAGCAGGTCTTGCAGGTTTTGGATTGTTTGACTCTGTAAGACAAGGTTCTACAATTGCAGAAGTGAGATCTGCAGCATTAGTAGCTGCTGCTAAAGGCAATACTACATTGGCAGATACATTAAATGCACGTGCAAAAGAGCTAGTAGGAAAGTCCAGCTTACTCGTACAGGGAGCAGATTACTTTGGTGCACTTAGTGGTGTAAATGATTTTGCACAACAAGTTAAGTTTAAAATGCCTAAGGGTATGGAATTTGACCAAACTAAACTGGGACTGACAGAAAGTCAGCAAGTACGTGTACTAGATGCTGCCTCTCCTCCGGGTATGGTCTACGAGCCAGAAACAAAAACATACGTGGAAGATACGAAAGATAACAGCCCTCCCGGTGGTAGTGGTACATTTGTAGAAACCAGTAGTAGTGGCACCCCGATATATACACCAACATCAACAACAGTTCGTCCTGTATCAAGAGATAATTCTCCACCTAAAACTACAACAAAAGATAATTCCCCACCTAAAACTGTTACTAATACTCCAAGTGTATCTAGTGGGGTAGGTAGTCTTGAAGCTGCAGAAAATAGTTCTCAAAATACTGCTTCAACCTATGGTTCAGGGTCAAATAATGACTACGGGGTTGGTACTTATAATTCTACAACTAAGTCCGGAGGTTTTAATAAAGGCGGCTTGATGAAGAAACGTAAAAAGAAATAATAACTACACTACTACAATAATAAGGCGACCTAGCAATACTGCTAGCCCCAACATAAGGAAGTAAAAATGTCCGAAGCAAATACAATTGAAGCACCCAAAACAGCTGGCTTTGTAGATCGTGGATTTAACCATGCTCGTAAAAAGGCTCAGATGGAACAAGAAGAAAAAGAGATTGCTCGTCTAGAAGCAGAAGCTCGTGGTGAAGAAGTAGAAACAGAAGAGGCTACAGAAGAAGTGGTCGAGGCAGTTTCTGAAGAAGTAACTGAAGAAGATGACTCCAAACTATCCAGAGAAGAGAAGTCATTTAAGAAACGCTACGGTGACCTGCGTAGGCATATGCAGCAAAAAGAAAAGGACTGGGAAGAAAAGTTACAGGTTCTTGAAAACCGTATGAACGGTGAAGGTATCAGAGCACCTAAGTCTGATGAAGACATTGAGAAGTGGGCTACTGAATACCCAGATGTAGCTGGTATTGTAGAAACAATTGCAGCTAAAAAAGCTCAAGAGATGTTTCAAAAAGCAGAGTCACGTTTATCAGAGCTAGATAAAGTACAATCGGAAGCTGAACGTAATAAAGCTGAAGCAACTATTATGGAAACCCACCCTGACTTCCATAAGCTAAAAGCTTCAGACGAGTTTCATGATTGGGCAGAGGAACAACCTAAGTGGGTACAAGATGCAATCTACGAGAATGCAGATGATCCAGCCTCTGTTGTTAGAGTTATCGACTTGTATAAGTCTGATAAGGGTCTTACTAAAACTGCTAAGAAGGCTTCTACTAAGAAGGCAGCAGGTCTAGTAAGCAAGGGTTCTAAGGCTGTTGTGGAGGCAAGTGAAACTGCAGGTCAGATTTCTGAATCTGAAGTTTCTAAGATGTCTGCTAAAGAGTTTGAAGAACGTCAAGATGAAATTACCAAAGCTATGAGAACTGGTAAATTTATCTATGATATGTCTGGTAATGCACGTTAGGTGTTGACATCTATCTTTACCGGAGTATAACTATTGGCAGGAACAAGAGCCTCCCTTAGGGGACTACCTCTCTTGCCAAACAACCACTAAAACTATAACATTCAACCAAGAACCACCTGAGTAAGTATAGGCCCGTTAATTGATGGTTGGCCAACCGGAAATCAAACGCACCCTAGAAAATATCTCAGCCTCTTCGTCTTGTTTAGTTTCTCTGAGTTGAGGTGTTTGCCTTACACTCGCATTCACTTCTTTATCATAAGCCAAACATTCTAGGAGAATTACAATGGCATTCGCATCAGCATCAGGTTATACTAACCTGCCCAACGGAAACTTTAGTTCCGTTATCTACTCGAAAAAAGTACAACTTGCATTTAGAAAATCCACAGTATGTGGAGACATCACTAACTCTGATTATTTTGGAGAGATTGCAAGTCAAGGAGACACGGTTCGCATTATTAAAGAACCTGAGGTCTCCGTATCGGCCTATACACGTGGTGCCACAATTGCAGCACAAGACTTAGCCGATGCAGACTTTTCGCTTGTAGTAGACAAAAGCAACTACTTTGCGTTCAAAATGGACGACATCGAAGAGGCTCACAGCCACGTCAATTTCATGGATCTTGCAACCAACCGTGCGGCTTACCGCTTGGCTGATCAGTACGACCAAGAAGTTTTGGGCTACTTGTCTGGCTACAAACAGTCTGCACTGCATGCAAATGCAGCGGTAGTAAACAACGTAGTGAATGGTACTAAAGCTAATGCAGCTGCTGGTACTGACGAACTTTTAGCAGCTAACAAGCTGAAAAAAGGTGACTTCGGCAACATCACTACAACATCTGCTGGAGATCACTCGATCCCTATCGCAGCTCGTTTGCCCGGTGCGACTGCACTTCCAACCGCTTACGTTTCTCCAGCCATGCTGGTAGCACGTATGGGTCGTTTGCTGGATCAACAGCAAGTTGACACACAAGGACGGTGGATTGTAGTAGATCCAGTATTTATGGAAATCCTGAGAGACGAAGATTCTCGTCTATTTAATAGTGATTTCGGTGAATCTGGTGGCCTTCGCAATGGTCTGGTCTTGAACAACTTCCACGGTTTCCGTGTATACAGCTCAAGCAACCTGCCATCTGTAGGTACAGGTGCAGCTACTACAGGTACAGCAAACCAGAATGCTAACTACGGTGCTATCGTAGCTGGTCATGATTCTGCTGTAGCAACTGCAGAGCAAATCAACAAAACAGAAACATACCGTGACCCAGATTCATTCGCTGACATCTGCCGTGGTATGCATCTATACGGTCGCAAAATCTTGCGTCCAGAAGCGTTGATCACAGCTAAGTACAACTTGGCCTAAATACAAACTGGAGGGCTGGCTTTGGCTGGCCCTCTGGTCTTTTTTAATAGTAGGATAACTCTATGGCTACTTATGTTTCCCTAGTGAATGAACTTCTAAGGCGTCTAAATGAAGTCACCCTTGATACTGCGGGTGATGGTTTTGATACTGCACGTAATGTTCAAGCACTGGCAAAGGATGCAATCAACAGTAGTATTAGAC
>OBMK010002468.1_pt1 | contig 13963 bp, 16 predicted proteins | sample 1539081 | NCBI WGS metagenome assembly OBMK01 (sample SAMEA3355528, study PRJEB22509) | marine metagenome | biome: marine; feature: river plume; material: water | place: USA | collected 2010-08-07 | depth 0.5 m | reverse complement strand
GTGCGACGTCGGTGAGCTCGCCGAGGTTGGCGCCGCTGTTGCTGTCCACCAGGCGCATCGCCGTAGTCGAGATGCGCAGCGCGACCTCGTAGTCGCTGGCGCCATCGGCGAGCCGCACCTTGAAGCCTCGAGCGAGGCCACTGGTCGAGCCGCCGGATACTGCGGTGAGGCTCATGCGGACGACACAGCCATCGGCCACCGAGCCGGATGGGTTGGCACCGTAGCAGGTCTGCTGGGAGCTGGTGTTGATGGTCAGCGCACCGCTGGCGAGGGTCGCGGTGTCGGTGCCGGTGAGCGTCCATGGCCCGCTGCTGATGTCGTCCGGCTTGTCGAATGGCAGCCATGTTTGGTTCCAGCCGAGCCGCTGATAGCTGCTGGCATAGGTCTGGATACCGGGCAGCGTCACCGTGCTCGAGCCGCCCAGGTAGATAATGCCGGTGGAGTGCTGGCCGGCTGTGTCGACATCCGAGGTCCAACCGGTCGCGATGACCTGGCGCCCAGCGCTGGAGGTGCCGACGAAGCCGACCGGCCTGACGCCCGGGTCTCCACTCAACCACCACTCAGCCCCAACCGCTGCCGCGTCTCCACCTCCAACCATGCGGAAAGTATCGCCGCCATCTACACTCTGAATCATGAACACCGGCTCAGTCGATGCCGTCGAGCGAGTGATAAACCAGATGGTGCCAGCCTCGTCCACCCATCCACTGCCCTCGCCAGAGTCGATGTTGATGCCGGTGGTGGCCGAGATGAATCCCGCTGTCGCTGCTGCGCTCACTCGGTCGAAGCCGGAGCTTAAGCGCAGCGCCGAGAGGGCAGCCGCCCCGGTGGTGATCATGATGTAGAACTGCCCGCCCACTGTCATCACGCTCGGAGCGCCGGGGATGAATGTGGTCGGCTTGTTGTTCTCGACGGTGATGAACCGCCCGCCGCCGTCGATGCTCACGGCCTGGATGTAGCCGAGCCGCTGAGCGCTGGAGGTGTTGTTCGCCTCGTAGCTGGCGATGATGAGCACCTGACCATTGGACTCGCTCATACGAATCCGCTTTGCTTCAAAGCCTGCCGCGCCTGTTCCTGGGCTGCCTTGGATGTCGAGCGGCACATCGAGGGCGAACGTGGAGACCACTGACCAGGTCGCAGCGCCATCGGTGGAGCGCATCGTCTGAATCTGCGCCTCGTTCACGGTGTTGTCGTACACCCAGAACGCCAGGAGCACGCTCCCATCCGGCATCAGGCACATCGCCGGATGGTACCCATCGGTCGGCAGCGTGTTGCTGGCGAACGCATCAACAACGGTCCAGCTCGTCGACGTTGGTGACTGGTAGGCGATGCGCACTCGGTAGACACTGGCGAGAAGCTTCTGGCGAGCGATGACGACCGTGCCATCTGGCAGGGTGAGCGCGTCGGGGTCGCTGCTGGCTGCGGTGGTGAGCGTCGTATAGTCGAGCGTGTCCCATGCGCTGATCTGCTGAATGTCCCGGCCTCGCCAGTAGGTGTCGGGCTCGTTCTTCCAGACGAACGCTGCGCCCTCCGGTCCGGGGTTGCCTGCGCGTTGGGTTCGGATGCGCAGCTGCTTGTCGGCGGCTTGCGTTCCCGAGCTCGCCAGCCGGAGGTCATAGTCGCCCTGCGGTTGAGGGACACCAGCCTGCGGGCCGGCCTGCGTGTAGCCAGCCTGTGCAGTCCAGAGGTTCTCGGTGGAGAGCCTGAGCGGGAGGCCAAACCCCCGGAGGTCGTCGGGGGATACGTCGCTGCCCATGTTTAGCTCCTGACTGCTCGACGGGTGCGGCTGTTGCTGCGCATGAGCCGGGCCACCTCCCTGTCGAGGTGCTTATAAGTGAGATTGACCTGCACCGGCTGAGATGAACCACCACCGCGCATCGCTTGGCGCAGTCCGTCCTCTCCGCCCATGCGTCGGGTCGTCGCAGAGTCGAGCACGGCCTCGGTCGCCAGGACACGCCGACCGGACACCCTGCGCTCGTCGGGTGCGAGCGGGTCGCCCATGTGAGCGGGTGCCGGTGTGGCGGCTACAGTGGCAGCCTGCGCAGCGCCGAGGAGGCCGACGCCCACGGACGCAGCGATGCCGATGGGAGTCATGCCGTACTCCTCGATGGTCTTGGAGATGCCGACTGCGGTGCTGATGGCGATGCTTGCCAGCCCTGCCGCCTTGCTGATCCTGAACATCGTCAGCGCTGCTTTCTTGTTGTCTTGGCCGAGCTTCTCGGCCAGCATGCCGCTGAGCTCTGCGGTGGCCTCCAGGCTCTCCTGCACGCCCTTCAGTTTCAGCGCCTTCTCCGATGCCTTGGCCGCATCCTCGACGCCTCGGGTCTGCTCCGAGAGTTCGGCCTGCTTGCCTGCGACCTGGCCGGTGAGCGTGTCGTACTGGTCGAGCGAGACGTTACCTCTGGCAAACTCAGCATCGAGCGCGGACTGCTCAAGCTTGAGCATCTCCGATGCGGTCAGTAGTTCTTTCTCGGAGAGGGTCAGGTCGTTGATGCGACCCACCAGGGCATCAACGCCAGCCGGTGCGCTGCCTCCGATTCCGGTCTCGATGGACTGGTTGAAGTCGTCGAGGAGGGCGAGCTGCTCCTGCAGAGAACTGCTGACCAGCTCGATGCTGTCGGCGAGCTTGCCCTGGGCGCCTGCAAAGTCGTCGGTCGCTTCGGCGGCTTCACGATGAAACTCGGCGATGGCATCGGCAGCGACGATCTGGCTCTCGGTCGCCTCGATTGCATCGGCCCGCTCTTGAGTCAGCCGGTTCAGTTCTGTCGTCAGCTTCGCCGCTTCTTCCTGCTGCTCTTTGCTGACCCGAGCGGTGGGGCCGGTTGCTTGGTCGACGAGCTCCTGCTGCGTCTTGATCTGATCATCGAGGGCGGCGACGATGGCATCACCGGCTGCCACGATGCGGGTCTTTCGCTTCTCGTGCGCCAGCCCATCCTTGTCGATCTCGCCGTTGATAAGGCGCAGTTCACTGCGGAGGTCGCCAGCGATAACAGCCTGCTGCTCGAACGCGTCGTTGAACGCCTCGATGCTCTCCTTGGCTCGCTCTGCTGCCTCGGCGGCCTTCTCAGTCTCGTGCTTGTAGAGAGCGAACGCAGCGGTGACCACTCCGACCGCAATCGCCAGAGGACCAGCGACCGCAGCGAGCTGACCGAAGAGACCGACCATTGCGCCGGCTGCGGGGTTGACTGTGGAGATACCGGCGGCAACCGCAGGGAGGCTCTGTGCGGCCATGCCCTTCAGGTTGACGTTGGTCTTCTTGGCAGCGGCACCCATGTCTCCGAGGACATCGGCAGCATCGCCCGCTCCACTCTCCAGGCCACTGATGGCGCCCTGGCTGCGGGTGACTGCTTCCTCAAGATCCGACGAATCGCCCCGAATCCTGATTACGATATCGCCGCCGTCTGTCTCAGCCATGAATCCGCCTCATGCGCCGGTCGAACTCGGCGCGCTTTGCCTTCGCTGCGCTCTTCTTGCGCTGCTCTGGCGTCTCGGTCAATAGCCGGTGTTCAGCGAGGAGTTGAGCCTGCACCGACCGGTCGAGGGTGAGGAACCATCCCGGCTCCCTGCCCCAGAGGCGGTCGATGCGGAGGCACATCAGGTCGCCGATGCCCCGGCGTCGGTAAAATCCGCAGTCTGCGAGACCTCCTGCTCACTGGGCAGTGTACCCGCCAGCCAGTCGGCAATCTCTCGACCAGCTCGCAGAATCTCCGCGAGCTGGACGCGACGAGGGATGAGGACCTCGACCACGCTCACTCCATACGCCACCAGATCCATAGATTCAGCGCGGTAAGAGGGCAGGGGGAGGCGCTCGTCGTCGAGGACGAGACCGATGGCAGCAGCGGAGCACCGGACCAAGCGAGCACGGAAGCGCGGGTCTTCGATGTCGGTCGGCCAGTAGAGCGTCAGGTCTACCAGTGCAGTCCACGATGCCGGCTTGCGGATCTGGAGGTCATGAAGGGGGGAGAGCGTGATCGTGTCCATGTCTTACCTCAAGTGGGACCGGTGAAGGCGATAGGAGCCATGACTTCGGCGGTCACGGTGATGGAGTCGGGGGAGCCCTCGGAGAATTCCCAGGTACAGATGCAGGGCGAGAAGATTGCCACCTGGTCGGTCGTGCCATCTTCGAGGGTGAACTCGATGGTGATGTTCCACTCCTCGTGAGCGTTGCTGACCTTCGTGAAGCCGGAGGCGTTGCCAGTCCCGTCGAGGAAGTCGACGAGGGTGAGGTCGGAGCCTGCCGAGGTGGTGAACATCCGCATGTGGACGGTGAACGTCACCTGGAGCACAGGGTCGTCGCCCTTGCGAGACGCGACGATGGAGCCACGGTCACGGATGACGATGCGCTCTGCCTTCTGGCGACCGAACGAGACATTGCCGTCCTCGTAGGCGACCGTATAGCTGTTGGCTCCCCCGTTGTCCTTGAGCACGATGGTGCCATCTCTCGGCACCTTGACGATAGTAGATTCGGCCATGTGGTTATCCTCTCATGCTCTCGGCGAGCTGTAGTGCGATATCAGCCTGTAAAGCTGGGATCAGTGATAGCGTGAACCGCTCCTGCGTCTCGGTCCATACCAGACGTCGAGAGCGAGCTCGGTGAATGTAGACGGCATAGCCCCGACCGCGCTGGCGGGCCTCGTTGATGAGCGAGACGAAGAGCTGCGACGGGCTGACGTCAATCTCGGCCTTCCAAGCGGCTCGACTGATGCCGGTGTCGACCGGCCAGCCGCCGCCGCCGCTTCGTGCGTCTTCGACCATCGTGGCAGCGTGCTGCTCGAGCAGCGGCCGCAGCGCTTCCAGGTCGAGCTCGCCACCCTCGTCGAAGACGGGCGAGAGCTGGCGGGTGGTGGTCAGCTTGACATCCATCAGCGACTCCGCACCAGGCGCCGGAGTCGGCGCACCTGACTGAAGAGGTCGACGGTCTGCTGCTGTGGTGTCGCCAGGAACAGCGAGCGCTGTGGTTGCCGCTGCTGCTGGACTGGCTGGCTGTACTGCTCGCTCTCGGTGATGGTGCGGTTGAGCCGCTCCACGATGGGCGGCAGGATGCGGTCGCGGATGATGAGCATCTGTTCTTGCCAGAGCGGGTCCGGCCCTTCGCCGCTGCGGTGGACCCACTGCGAATAGTCGATGCCGTTGCTCACGCGGTAGCCGATGAACGGACGCTGGATGGGCTCGACGCTCCAGCCTGCTCGACTGCGACCAGTGACGACGGGCCAGCCCTGACGCAGCTGGAGGAGGATGTCCTGACTCCCTGCCAGCAGCACCATGAACTCGCCCGCCGTCAAAACACGGACCTCGCCATGCGACCGCTTGAGATGCCGTGTGACACTCCGCAGCTCGATGTCGAGGTCGACGCTCATGGGGTGCTCATGTCGAGATTGAACGTCACCCCGAGCTCGAAGGCTTGAATCATGTAGGCACCGCCCTGCAAGCGGGTGGTGGTCACCGGGCCGAACGTCAGTGCTGCCTCGGTGGTGAGGCTTGTGCCGGGCTGGATGAGATACCGCTGAGCCGAGTGCAAGTCCTGGAGCGCCTGCGATGGTGCCTCAAGTCCTGCGCCCGGCTTCAGTTCATGCCCGAGCTGGACGGTGAACCGAGCCGTGACCCGGAGACCGTCGACGCGTGCGGCCTGTCGGCTGCGCTGCTTGCGGTCACCGGCCGGCAAGCAGGCCACCGAACGGTGCCCTCGTGGAGCCCCTGCTCCGAGGAGACCGTTCGGAGACCTGCACTCGATGAGGCCGGCCGCATTGAGCCGGCCTATCGTTGCGGTGAGGGCGGTAGCGTAGTTCATGAGCGATAGCGACCAATCCGACCAGACGAGATCTGAATCACCGCGGAGGCGGGCTGGTGGACTTCGTCGAGGTTGTTGTCCTCGTTGTCGTCCATCAGGCTTCTGATCTTGTTGTACAGCCGGGGCAGGCTCTCCTCGATGCGTCGGGCCTCCTCTCGGTACGGTCCTCCGTCGCCGAGGGTGAGCGCCAGGTCATCGAGAGCGAACACCGCAGCCTGGGCGATGAGCCATGGCCGCAGCGAGCTCGGCGTGCGCATCCGCCAAAACGGCAACGCCTCGGAGTAGAGCCGCGCAGTCAGCTCCGTCCATGCGTCCGTCACGAACTTCTGGAGGTCCGATGCTCCGGTCGTCTGGAGCGCGGCGAGCCTGCTGTATCTGTTGGTCAGGTCAGTCGTGCCGATGGGGCAGTAGAGCCGAGCCAAGCACACAGCAGCGTCGTTGTAGAAGTCGTGGACATCGCCGCCGATGGTCGCCGAGAACTTCACCGCCCATCCCTGGGCGTATGCCTGCGAGCTCATGCTGGCTGCGGTCACCGTGTACGACAGCGTGCCGCCGCTCTCCGATGCTGCTGCACCGTCGACGATGGCCGTGCCGTTGGGTGAGTACAGCGAGAACGTCACCGCCGAGACGGTGGGCGCGCTGCCACCGTGCTCGATGTCGACGGTCACGGTGGTGTCGTGGCTCTTGGTGATGAGCGTCGGACCTGTCCACCGTGCCGAGTATGGGGTGCCGTCAGCCATCAGACGGTCGAGAGCGCAACGCCGTCATTGCTGACCACGCGCCAAACCAGAGCGCCAGCCTTGACCGAAGCGCGCAGGGTGATCTCGTCGCCAGCAGCCTCGAAGAGCAGCGTGTTGTTTCCGGTCTGGTTGACCGTCGCTGCTGCCGTGAGCGTCAGGTTTCCGCCGTCGACGCTGAACTGGAGGCTCACACGCTGGCCCGCGAACGCGGCAGTGCCGAGATCGCGGGTCTCGACGCCGGCCGAGGTCAGGGCACAGACGGCGTGATGGTGGGCGGGGATGGTGACAGCGCCAGCATTTCCGGGGTCTGAGACCTCGACGAGACCGGGCATGCGAACAGTTTTGATAGCCATGATGTGCTCCTGATGTCAGGGTGGAGAGCCGCGATTGCTCGCGGGTTAGCGTTTCTTCTTGCGGTCTGAGCGGAGGGCAGCGTCTCGGGCGATGCGTTTGGCCTGGTCGGGGGTGACCTGTCCATTGCTGCTCTTGACGATGTTGCGAGTCATCCGGTCGATGGTCTCGCGTGCTCCCTTGGTCTCGCTCATGTCTTGCTCCGCTTACGGCGGGGCTTGATGGTCGGCTGCTCGAGGTCGAGGTCGACCTGCTTGGCATGGGCGGCCTCCATGGCGACGAGCTGCTGCTCGGCCTGCTGGAGCTGCCCGGCGAGGTGGGGGTTCATGCCTGCGCGGCCTCGGAGGTTGTCGATGCGTGCGCGCTGGCTGTCCATCTTCTCGCGGAACACCAGGTCATGCATCGGCTCGATGATGTTGGAGTCGCGGAGATGGGCGCGGAACGCTGCGAAGACTTCAGAAGCCTCATCAGCGTTCCACAGGATGCGGCCGGAGCGGGTGACGGTCGGCTCTTGTCCAACCGTGACCCACCACTTGCGGCCATCTGTGCAGTCGTAGAACCGGGCATAGTCGAAGTAGAGGGCCTCGTCCTCCTCCTCGCCATCCAGGAGGAGCCGCCGGTCCTTGGGGTTGATGTAGGCACCACCCTTGGAAACGGCGCCCTGAATGGCGCGGCGAAGGTCGAGGCGCTCGTCGACGCCATTGACGCCCGGCATCGCGACCAGCTTGGAGAGCTGAGGAAGCCAGCCCTGCACGTTGTGAAACTCCCATGCCCCGGCGTAGTGGACATAGACGAAGGGCGCAGCAGGGCGCACCTTGCCATTGACCGGCAGGAGGTTGGGGTCAAATCCGGTAACCGGCGCCTGGCGCTTCGGTCCTTTCAGCGTGCGGGTGGTCTTCATGGGGCTCTCTTGGCTGGGTGTTTACGCGTCGGTGACGATCTTGACGCCTCGGGCGTCCTCGGCCTCGACGACTGCGGGGTAGATCTGACCGATGAGGGCAGACTTGAAGTTTGAAGCATCGCGGGACAGCTCGAGGAGCATGAGCTCGTTTGCCATCAGGATGTTGTCGGACGGGATGTGGCCCTGGATGACGCGGGGGTCAGCCATGGTGTACGCGAACGCGCCCTGGCCGAACATCGCACCCGCGCGGTCTGCACCAGCGTTCGCCGTGCCGACAGAGTCGCTCTGGAAGATGTCGACGTTGAGCCAACGGCCCTTGAAGCCCGGACCCTTGCTGGCGAGCATCTCGGCGGTCGCGTCGATGAACTGCACAGCGCCGGCCTCAGCGCGGAGGCTGGAGAGCAGGTCGTTGATCTGGGTCGGGTGCAGGACTGCGGCGAAGGTCGGGCCGGACACGTTGCTGCTGTTGAGCTGGTACATCGCATCGTAGAAGTCGGAGACCGACAGGTCCACGCCAGAGGTGCCGACGCTGTTGGACAGGCCGCTGAACAGGGCGCAGAGCAGGTCGGTCATGGTGAGACCGACGCCTGCGACCAAGTTGGCAGCAACGCGCTCGACGTCGATGACCGAGCCAGCGACGGGCACCAGGTCAGTGATGCTGTACTGACGAGCGTACAGAGCGGGGGTCAGCGAGAACTCGCTGGTGGTGTAGGCGCTGTCAGCGATGGCAGCACCGGTCTCGGCCTGCGAAGCGTAGGCGCCGGGGATGGCGTCCTGGGTCACGTCGAGAGTCTTGGAGCCGCTCGGGCTCCAGGGGATGCGGGCCATCAGTGCGGTGAGGTCTGTCGGGTCGTACAGCTGCTCGAGCACGAGGTCGGAGAGGACGGAGGCGACGAGCCCGCCGTTCGTGGTGAGGTCACCTGTGGTGATCACGGACATGGTTTGAATCCTTCGGTTTGGTTGGTCGCTGGCCCGCCCTTGTCGCTGGGCTTGCGTGTCGGATTATCGGACCGACGACCGAAGGAGCCATGCACGCCGATTGTATCCGATTAGGAAACAATCAGGCACACAATCACTTCACAACGCCCTGTTTACGCAACAGTTCAAGCGCAACCCGGCCAGCCTTGCGACCATGTTTGGCGCGCAGCGTGCTGTATGACTCGGCGGTGATGTTGCCGGCGGGTGCCTTGGGCTGTGCCGCTCCGGCGTTGGGGTTGGCGGCTGGCTTCCGGCGAGCCTTGGCTGCTGGTGCGGCCTCGGCTGGCTTCTCCACAGGCTTCTCCGCATCTGTGGAGAACCACCGGCCATAAAGCGGGTCCTCCTTGAGCTCGTCGACGAACGCGCCGAACGCTGGCGCCTCTGCACCGTCGCCGAGGTCGGCGACTGCATCGCTGTACTCTCGACGGATGGCTCGGCGTCCGCGCTTGCTGGTGATGCCCAGGCTCGAGAGCTGGAGGTCCTGCTCGTGATGGCTCTTGGTGCTGTTGAGCTCACCCTGGAGCTTGCTGACCTGCTCGGTCAACGTGTTGGTGCTGGCCTCCCATGTGGCGCCTTGCTCCTTCCAGGTGTTGACCTCGGCGCGCAATCGGTTGCGCTCATCGGTGACGGCTCGCATGGACGCCTTGAGGGCGCTCATCTCGGTGTGCTCTTTCTGTTCGTCGCTCATGATTGGGGCTCCTGCTGTCGTAGGATTCGGCGAGCCCAGGAACGGCCAGCGTTGCCGCCCCACAATCCCCAGGCTTGCGCCGCTTTGCTGTTCCGGTCGCGTCGTGCTTCGGCGCTTCCGGGTGATGCACCATGACGAGCGAAGAAGCTCACCATGCGCTTGATGGTGTCGAGGCTGACTGCCTCACGGTTGGCGAGCTGGCTGGCCCGACGGATGCCGACCGGTGTCCCGGCCTTCCTCGAGGGCGGCAGCTTGGAGCGGATGTCGAGCGCGCGCCTGGCGGCACTGGCTACCGCTGCGGGTGGTCGGTATGACTCGGCCATCTACTCCTCGCCGTCTTCGAGGTCGGGCTGGTCATCGTCGCCGCCGAGCTCGGCAACGATGGCGAGCAGCGCCTCGTCGAGAGCCGCACGGTCAACCGAGCCAGAGCGGATCATCTCGCGTGCTGCGGCAATCTCCATCAGGGCGCCGTCGACGTCGGCATCGCCCTGCTGCTCTTCGACCTCCATCTCGCCGAGAGCATCGGCCAGCATGTTCTCGTGCTGCTTCTGCGCAACGAGGAAGGCCAGCGCGGCCTCGTCACTGTCGAGCCCTGGGTGCAGCTCGCGGACCATGGTCACGCGGGACACCAGACCGAGGCTGGCCTCGCGGTCCAGGTTCTCGATGAGGGTCTTGCGCTCGGTCTCGGAGAGGCCCATCTGCGCATACTCGATGGTGTAGGCGCGCTCGTCGGTGGGTAGGGAGGTGCCTCCGTAGGCGTTGGCGAGCCGTGCCGCGATGGAGAGAAGCTGCTGGTCTCCGAGCCGGTTGACGGGCTCTGCCTTCGCCTGTGCTCGTCGCTGTCCGTCCCTGCTGACGATGATGGAGATGCCCGACTGCGGGCTGCCGCTTGCGACCAGGTCGCCGGGGTTGAGGCCGGCAAAGATGGCGAGGCGCTCGGCGTAGGCTCGAAGAGCGTTAATACCGTCCATCGGCGAGAGGCCGGGCGGGTACGTGTCGATGCGTCCGGCGCCGTCTCGCTGACTGGAGAACTTCAGGATGGTCTTCGGACCTGCGGTGATGGTCTCGACGTTGCGCGACTGGGCGAGCGTCTGAGTCTGACCTGCGGGCAGCTCCAAATCTATTGCGACTCGTTGGGGATTCGCAGAGTTGGAATATGCGTCCCACCAGCTGGTGAAACCGACAGCGAGGCGCAGCGTGCCACGGACCAACTCGATGCCGGCCTTGTAGTCCCAGAGTCGGTCCTGCATCTGTGCGTGGTACATGACGTAGGGGAAGATGGGCGCACCCTCGTCGTCTCGGTACGGGTACTCGTCGCTCTCCAGGTAGAGCCCAGTCCGGTCGACACGGTCACCGCGCTCGTCGAGCTCCTCGATCATGAACACCGGCTCGTCCCTGGTGATGTCCCAGGTCTCGAACGTCTCGACGCGGATGGGCTTGCCGGCCTCGTCGAGTCGCGTCCGCATCCGTCGCTCGGTCAGACATCCAGGCCGGTCGGGCTGCCCCTCGAGGGCGATGCACTTGACGATGTGACCTGGCGCGATGACGCGGTAGCGGACTTCCTGCACTGCGCTGTCGGAGCTCGGCCAGTCCAGACGGACGAAGCACTCACGCAGTCCACGGGTGATGAGGTCCCGCTGCTGCATCTTCGGCCAGATCTCCGGCGTGATGATGGCGTCGAAGTCCTCCACTTCGTCGGCGCTGACCATGGGCGCCTCGTCGTAGGACACCGCGAGCTGGGAGAGCACCATGCGGAACGTGTTCTCAGAGAGGTCGGGGTTGAGGGTCAACTCCATCGCGATCTCTGGAGCATAGTCCTTCATGATCTCGTTGATGATGTCGTCCTCGTGCTGCCCGTCCAGCATGCGCTCGCGGAGTAGCTGCTCCTGGCGTCGGTCGTAGGTCTCGCGGTCCTGGTCGTCGTAGCTGCTCATCATCTCACCAGTGTGTAAGGGGCGCCGGCTCGTGTGACCGGGGAAAGCCAATGCTCGCAGATATAGCCTGCGGCGTCGAATGGGTGCTTGAGCTTCTCACCGCCCATCCAGTGACGGAAGGTGTGGATGAGTCGCTGACAGTCCTGATGCACGTAAAGCCGCCCCTCGATGCACGCCGACGACATGATGCGTGCACGCGCCTTGACGCTGCCCGGTCCTTTGTACGGTGGACGAAGCGGACACGGGCTGCGACTCCTGCCGAGCTCGCGGGCGACTGCACGATTCATCAACTCGTTGACGCTGGAGGCGATGCCTCGCCGGCCTGCGCTGTTGCTGTCTCCTCGAGCAACGGCCACCTGGTCGAAGTCGACGCCCCAGGGCAGCAGCAACTCCTTGCGCAGTGCTCGGCACTCCTCGGTCTCGGTCATCCGGTCGGACGGCGACCACTCGCCGAGGACATAGACAGCCGATCCAGTCCAGCCGACGAGGAAGTGGATGGTGTGCCCGACAATCTCGCCCCAGTCGACGCCCCAGCCGATCTCCTCGATGATGAGGTCGTCGACTTCCTCGTCGCCGATGATGTTCTCCTCGGAGAAGCCCGGCACCCGGCGGCTGATGCTGAATCCCTCCCAACGTCCCTCGATGCGCTGCGCCCGGTCGAGAGCGTCAGTCTCGGCGATCTGCTCGTCGATGCTCTGCTGCGAGCGGTGAGGGCAGTGCTCTTTGTCCAGCTTGCCGACCAGCTCGAACCAGTCCGGCTCAAGTGGTGGGTGTCCTTTCTGCGGGTTGCCGCTCACGATGTCTCTCAGCCACTCGACGGGCCTGCCGATGGGCGTGAGTGTCACCCAGATAGGTGCGCGCTTGGCATACCCGGAGCGCCTGAACTCCCCGAGGTGCGACCTCTTCGGTGGCTCGTCTACCCACCCCCAGTCGACGGTGTCCGACGCGAGCGCGGTGAGAGGCTGCTCGCTCCCGAACGCCTGGATGATCGAGCCGTTCGCCAGTCCGACGCCTCGCTTGCCTCTGAAGTAGTAGCCACGCGCCTCATCGAATGAGCACTCTGGATGCAGGATACCGTCGGGCTGGACCTCGCGCATCTTCATCGACAACTTCGCCCATCCGTTCTTCAAGTCAGCACAGAGGATGCTGCCGATGTTCGGCGCTGGTGTCACGTCGCGGAAGGGATGGTCACCGAGCGCATGCCACCACGCCTCGGCTGCTCCAGAGCGTGTCTTGCCGGTCTGGTTCGGCCAGCGAAGGAAGCGCTTCCGGTCCTGGCTGCGATGGAACTGCGACTGTGGTGGCGACATCCCACCGTATCCGGGCAGCTCGCGGAGGTACTCCTCCAGCGGGTCGAGGGCGTGCTGCTCCAGGGTGAGGAGCCTCACCCTGCCGCCCTGTCCAGCTCGGCGAGCGCAGCACGCACCACTCTCGCCGCCTGCCCATCTGCTTCGAGCACTGCCACCAGGCGCCGCGGCCCCAGCTGCGTCAGCGACCGACCGAGCGCGGCCACCGTCTCAGGACTGTCGAGGTCGAGCTCGTCGGCGCCGGCCTCTGCATCGGAGAGGGTGCCCTCGACTTCAAGCGACCGAGCCAGAGCATCAAGGTGCTGGACATAGGCTTTGGTGTAGGCACCGAACTCGTGAGGCTTGAGAGGCTCAGCAGCGTCACCGTCGCATGTCGGGCACATCAGGCCGGTGTCGAGCTTGCGGATGAGCTGGCGAGCGATGCGTCGAAGGACAAGCCGGTCCACTGGAGGTGTGGCCCTCGCGCGTGAGGTGGACTTGAGGGCGACCAGTTCCCTGTTCCTCAGCTCTATCTTCTCCCGACTGGTTCTCGGCTGCGCTGGCAGTGTGACGACCTGGCCCCCGATGGGTGGCAGAGTACCCGCCTTCCTCCAACGACTCACCCATGCGTTGAGCGTGTTGCGCTTGATGCCGTACCGCTCCCGGACCGTCTTCAGTCCGTCGCCTCGCTTGAGGTCTCGCAGCGCGCTCTCTTTGTCAGTCAGTGGCATCGCTTACATTGTAAGCGCTTACATGCGTCACTACACGCCATAGATGATATGATTGCCTTGTCATATTGAGAGCTCTGCCGGCAGCAGGAGGATTTAGTCCCCTCCTGCTGCCGGCTTCACTTCTGGCATCCATCAGGCCAGAGTCATCCAGCCGATGACGTAGCCGACCAGAATGGCGACCAGCATCTCGACCCTGGAGTACCTGGCGCCGTTGAGCCACCGCATCACCGCCTCCTTTTCGTGCGACAAGCGCGGGCCAAAATCAATCCGGCGTTCAACCTGTGCTCTCGATTATTGTGCGACATTTGGCTATTTTTCGCCACAACGCTGTCGCACTAATGTCATCGGCGTTGAACCTGCACTCTCGATTTTTGTGCGACAATAGCACGCTTTTAGGCCCCTTCGTATCCGTGGCTGGCATAGCCAATCTGGCGATATTGCAGTTTCTATATATATATATAGTATAAATTATATATTTTAGGCTTAAATCCCAGATACACGAAAAGCGTGGCGAAAACACACAAAAATCGAGAATCGGCTTTCTAAGTGACTTACATATGTGCGACATG
>OBMK010002461.1_pt1 | contig 13986 bp, 23 predicted proteins | sample 1539081 | NCBI WGS metagenome assembly OBMK01 (sample SAMEA3355528, study PRJEB22509) | marine metagenome | biome: marine; feature: river plume; material: water | place: USA | collected 2010-08-07 | depth 0.5 m | reverse complement strand
TACCTGCGCCCTCATCTGCTTTGCTTGCGCCTTTGCCATCTCAGCCTGTGCCAGAACCATGTTAGGGTCTTGCTGCTGACCCTGATTCTGCTGCTGCTGCTGCATCTGCTGAGTTTCTTCCTCAGTCATTTGACTGGCAGGGATAAGACCCTGTGACAGCATCTGCATGCGTTTTCTTTCACCGATCTGCATCGCAGCAGATGTCGGGATTGCATTCAACAGGATGTCACCAGACATGCTTATGATCGAAGGATCAACCTTGGCGATCTCAATAATCGTCTCAATGGTCTCCTGTTGTTTGTTCCTGAAACTTGGGCCAGCTCGGCAGGTAATACTGTATTGACCCTTTGTGAGATCGTTCAGCGTGACAGGTTCGCCGGTTTGATTATCAATCACCGTGTCATTCAGCGTGATCATCTCTGCCGTGTTGTCTTCGTAAAGAAGCCGTACAGTCCTGCGAGTGTCATAGACTTTCGGGATTGTTTTAACCAACAGATCACCAGTGGCAGCGATAGCTGTTTCCAATGCCCTAAAGTATTTCACCGTGCCGTTGTCGCCCTTACTCTGTAGCCTCTCAATAGCCACACCAGACTGAAGACCGGGATTGTCCCCCATGTTTGCAGCGAACATGCCAGCGGTCTGACCGATCAACTGTCTCATTGATTCGGAGATCGTCCTGAGACCTGGGTTGACCATTGCACCACCGTTCTGCTGTGGTGGGCCGGGATTCTCTGGGTCAACATTAAAGAACTGTACCGGGTCGCTGTTGGTGTTCAGTGTAGACAGCGTGTCCTCATGCCCGGCGCCTTGCGTCAAAGTCATCCAGTATTTCGCCCTTGGTGCTAGTGCGCCTTCCTCAATCTCACGCGACATCGAATAGTTCAGAACCCTTTGAGGATCAAGTAGCTTCTCGACCACACCCCAGTAGATTGTCTTGTTCTCGGTTATCTTAAAATTACCGTAAACAGGGATAACAGGAACACGGTCAAAGATGGTTTCTTCCTCATCCTCTAGCCAGTCCGTTGCATCGTAGAAGTGCGAACAGACTACATTCTTGTATGCCGTCCTGCGTCTAACCTCAGTAAGACCAACAGCAGCGAGTTCGTCTACCACCTTCTCAAAATCGTCGGTGGCTTCATACACAGCACCGTTGGACATCAGCACCAGTTCCATCGGCTTGCGCTTCACATAGAACAACTGACCGACAACAATAACCTCGGCCTTGTCGTAATAAGCATCGCCCTCGCGGTCATCAGATACTGACGCTTCCGAGCCTTCAGGCCAGCGTGAAGCGTACTCAGCTTTGCTCACCGGATGCAGCAGAAAGGCATACTGTGCGTCTGACTTGTCTTGACGATACGATGCAGGATCAAACCACACACGATCTATGAAGTTGGGAACCGGCTCAATCACCAAATCTTGATCGAATGATTCCTCATCAGCGTATTTATGCGAGACCATCCAGCCGTCATATCCGGCGGTTGCCATTCCCCTACCAGCATTAATGTAGATTTCTTTCGCCCGGCTCATCGACTCAATGTTGCGAATCAGACCATCCATCACCATTGCGGTCTCTTTCGATGCAGGCCCAGACTGTGGTGATACCTTGATGTCAAAGTCGCTCTGCTCAATCTCAGCAGTCACCTGATCAACAATAGGATTCACCATGTCAAACGTATAGCGAGGCTTGCCGGCGTTGTTGTTCCACCAGTACGGCTCCCACTGGCCGTCGCGCTTATCAACGAACAGGTGAGCTTCCCTAGCCTTCTCACGATTATCGTGGTCTGCCTGTTGCGCAGCGGTCATCAGATTGATGACGGTCTGGTGACTGTCGTAGTCAGTGTAGTATTCCTCTGACTCAGCCTTGTCCTGCTTGGTTTCGTTGCCAGGTTCTTCTGTCAGATACTCAGCCATTAGGCCCACCCTTTGAATTTTATCTGTTTCGCTACGGCCAGTTTAGGTTTAGGCCGGTACATTGCCATCATCAGCGAGTCTCCCATGTTCGGACTAGGGATTTCATACGGCTTCTTTGCCATCTCAATCTTCGACATAATCTGTATCTTACCAGAATTATTCCGTTTCAATGGAATGCGGCACACTTCAGCCCTTAACTGGTCTAGCTTCTCAATCCCCGACGATAGGGATATCAGCTCATCAGGATTGATGTATTGGCTTTTCGTTACAGCCCTATGAGTAGCCTCGAAACGATCCCTTAAACGCCACCAGTACTGCGCCCTTTTATTCGCGAACGTGTCCCGGTTAGACCTGGCCCTCTGATTCCCCCCGTCCGAATAGGGTGCATCAGGGTCTTCAGCAGCCTCAGAACCTTTGTACATGACGTAGTCAACCTTCTTGCCTTCTAGCGCAGCGTCAACCTGTCTTTTCAGGGATACTCCCAGACCGTCACAGTCCCACACAAAGTAGTCGGCACGATCCTTGATGGCTTGGGAGATAGCCCAGTCCATGCCCTCGTTAGAGTCGCCTGTGACCTTTTCGGTGACGTTTAGGACTACATTCCCATGTCGGACAGCGTACCCCTTCGAGTCTCCACCTAGATCGGACGGGTCGTGACTTGCAATAATAGCTCCTTCAGCCTTCCAGCCTAGCTTGATGTGCGAATCAATAGCCGACTCAAACCAATCGACAGGGATGATTGTGTCCTCTACCTCGTCGTACATCTCCCCCAGCCAGATATGACGGTACAGAGCGGTCGACAGGTTGGCTTGATCGTAAGCCCTCTCTTGCTCAAGCACTGGCGGAAAGAAAGGATTGTCGTTGTAGTTGATCCAAACGATTAGGTGGAGATCGTCTTCGTAGTACCCGTCAGTCCTCAATTGCCGTTCGAATGGCTTGATGAACCTCTGGCTGAACGGGTCGGCAATGCTTCTGGGATTAGCGGAAAACCATATCTCGCTGTCGTCCGTTCTCAAGGTAGGCGTAAGAGCCTTCAGCGAGTCAGCGGAAATCGTCTGAGCCTCCTCTACCCAGAACCTGCGGAACCCGTGCATCGACTTGATGCCCTCTGGGTTCCTTGCTAGTCCCCTGAACTTGAAGGCTTCTTGACCCTCATACAGTATCTGGGTGTTTTGTATCTCGAACCCAGCCAGTCCTAGACGATCTATTTCCCCCACTAACAGGGAGTGAACAGAGTCGTCCATTGAAACTTGAAACTCCCTGAAACAAGCAGTCTTGATGCCCTTGGTCTGTGCGTCCATCAGACAGACATCAGCGAAAGACATCGACTTCCCTGACCCCCTACCACCTATGGCGACTTTGAATCGCTTCGGAGTAGTGATAAACGGCTTGAGCTTCTCAGGCAGTTGGAGCTTTGGCATTCACTATTTCAACCGTCCATTTGTTCTCTATTGGCCCACCATCAGCGCCTGTTGACTCTACCCTGTCATGGTAGCCGTGCTTCCCTAGTACCAGCTTGGCAATAGAGGCGTTGAAGTCACCACTCAAACCCTTCGATATCAGGATGTTGTGCTGCTTTGCGTTACATTTAGCTAATATATCCGCAAATGCTTCCTTCCCTTCTTCGCCTGCCCACTTGTAAAGGCTTGTTTTTGATACAGAAAGTGCTTCACACAGCCCTAAGTGAGACGGGATTGAATGACTGTAGATTGTGTCATAGTCACCCTCTATGTATTGACGCGCCTTTTCTACAAGGTCGTCCGAGTAACCAGTGGGTCTGCCAGCCATCAGTCGTAAGTCGCTTTTGATTTGCTTGCCTTTGCCTTTTTAGCTACATCCAGAGCAATCGCAATGGCCTGCTTCTGTGGCTTCCCAGACTTCATTTCTGTCTTGATGTTCTTGCTGACTGTCTTCTTACCGTAACCTTTCTTGATTGGCATAAGTTGTTCCACCTGAAACTAACCATTACTGCTTAATTGTCTCGCCTTATTGTAACTTATTTGCTGGTGTATTATCCAGCTTTCGGCTTCCTTCAACATGGGCTTCATAATGTCGATCTCTAAAGACCTCGGCCATACCCCGAATTTTGCACGATATTGATGAGCTGCCCAGCCATCTGAGTACTTTTTCTGCCTGGAGTATTTCAGGAAAGATGAGTACCACCTCGACTTGTCGTTGTTTGTTGGCTTCTTTTCGAGCTTCGACAGCATCTGACCGTCTGTAATTAGCTGCTCTCTAATCGGTATCACATAACCACACTGGCACCGGATACCCTGCATCTGCCTCTTACATGCTGGACAAGCCTGAATACGCTTTTCTTTCTCCTCCCTCTCCTTGACCTGCCTAGACTCCTGAAACTGTTGGTCGCCTTTATCTAGCGCCTCAGGAACAAGACATTCAGCGAAGCCATGCCTTTTGACGTTGCCAGCGTGATCCAGGTATATAGCTCTTTCCTTGCCTGGGGCTGTCCTGAATATCCTGCCTGCACGCTGTTGGTAGACGATCAACGATTTCGTAGGAAAGCAATCAATCAGGGTACGAACAGTAGGTGCGTCATAGCCTGTATTCAGCAACCGAGAGCAGCTCAGTACCTGAATGACGCCCTCATCGTGGGCCTTGAACAAGTGTCTTCGTTCCCTTTCATCCATGTAACCGTCTATGTGCGCAGCAGGAACACCAGCAGCCAAGAACAAGTCAACAAGGTACTTTGAATGCTTGATAGACGGGCTAAACGCTATCGTCTGACCTACGCCATGCTCGCGCCAGTTCCTGACTATATCGCCTGACAGTTCCTTGTCGTTTTCTGTGGCCTCCGCTAACGCCTCTGGGTCGTAATCAGATCCACCCGTACCCAGCGCCTTGGTCTTGATGCCCTTCACGCTCACAGATCGTCCACCGTAGTAATCGACCGGACACAGATAGCCCTGACTTAATAGTTCTTCAGTGGTAATCGGCACCAGTAAATCATCGTAGACCCTCCCTAACCCCTTTGCGTAAGGGGTAGCACTGAGACCGATGAACGGAACCTGGTCGAACCTGTCCATGAGCTTTACTAGAGACTCATACGCGACATGGCAATTGTGTACAGCTATACCATTAGCAAAGTAAGAAGGATGTCCGCTGACTGAAAAGTTGTATACAGCTCTAGGGCTTTGGCATTCGATACGCGACATATCGACCAGCCTTGCGAAATCAGGAAGTCCGTTTTCTTCGCATCTTGCGCTTTCCTCTCCAAGCTGCAATGACTGAAGCCGTCCAGTTCGATCCCTATCATTTTCTCCTGATTCGCTATATCTATCTTGTAGCATGTCGGATACCCAGAATCTCTCGGCATCCGTGTTGCAATTGCCATCTCCCCTTCCCACCCAAGACCTAGTGCATGAAGCAGTGCTAGCTGCGCCAAGGGTAAAAGCTGCCCGTTTCCACCACGCTTGATTGGCTTGTGCTTTATCTCTTTCAAGGTCGCCTTCATTTTCAGCCTGACTTGACGATCCGACATTGGATTGCATGAATTCATTCTGCACTTCACGGAGCAATGCTTCTGCCTGATCCATGCGTTTTCTGACATCTTTGCTATTTGAATTCCGTCCACCACATTCACTTTCGGCACAAACGTATTGCCACAGCCTGGACATTCCTTTGATGCTGACAGACAGCGATCCGCTCTCCAACTCCCCAGCCTTGACCCAGCCTTTTTCGGTGAAGAATGGATGGTTTTCTGTGCATTCAATGATTGCTCCATTGTCAAACCTCAATTTAACCAGTTGATATGCAGGCTTGATTGAGACGGCCTCAACCCTTCCTGTTCCAGTTAAATTATAGACAGTATCGCCACACCTCACAAGCTCAATTGGCTTATCGCCGGTAGGAGTGGAGATCAAAGTTCCTGCAACAAAGCATTCATCAACTATCGCCAAGTCAAACTCAGGCTTACGCTGTCTTCTTGCGACAGTCTGGATACTCGCAATCTGAATCGGTTTGGATGAATCGCTCATAAAGTGATCTGCCTGCATCACACCGAACTCTAATCCTAACGCCTCAAATGCGCTTACGGTCTGGTCTATTAGTTTCACTCGGTCAGCAAAGAAGATAACCCGCTTGCCCTTTTCAGCAGCAGCTTTAAGCAGCCATGCCGCCGTAATCGTTTTGCCAAACGAACACGGTGCAGCCAGCAGTGGTCGTTTATGCCCCGTCCTCAAAGATTGGCGGATCATCTCTATTGCTTTGTGCTGGTGTTCTCTCAATTCGATCATACAGTTTGCATCTCATTTTTGAAGTTTGGCATATCACCCACACCGTGTTCACTATCCCCGGCAATGGGACATCACACCTACCAACAGGGTCTTCTGTCAGCCTGAAGTGGCTACAGTTACCACACTCATTATATTCATTACCAGCCACTTCTCTACATTTTTCGATACTTGTACCCATACCTGTCACCGTTTTCCGTATAGACACAGAACAGCCCACCCGTGTGACCTATACCCAGAGCCTAGCATGTGACTAGGTGGCGGTACTGAGCAGCCGGTGGCGATAGCTGCATGGTCAGTGATGAACAATCTTATCGAGTGCCGGACTGGGTTACCCCACGGTGGCTAGCCGCTTACGTCACATCAGGGAGAACTCGTTTGTCCTGGCGGCTTCACCTGCCTTCAGGAACCTCAGGGCTGTTAACTAAGAGGCCGCCATTACACGTTTGCAGATTAGGTCTGCCAAGCCGGGGGTTATACGCTCCACCAAGCCGGAATCCAGATAACGCACTGATACCGCCTATTGCGGTCAGGTAGGAGTTGCGGCAGGAGTAGGGAGTTGGCTAGAATGGCGACAGGTTGTCGTTTCCGGCTCTTTCTCCCTTGTTCCACCGGATACCTATGAGTTAGTAGCTCATACCCGACGATCACAAGTCTATTCCCCCTCGCTTAGACTTGTAAAGCCCCCTTCCTCATCAGTTGGGGGCTTTTTTTATCTGTACAACAAATGATTCCCATCGTTGCTATCATCTGTCCACCTCTCTCTCAAGATTGCTTTATGCCATGACGCCTCGGCAGGCCAGCAGCGCCAACATAGCCAGCCTGCGCGGATTTTCACGCGGCCATCGTACGAAAATATCTCATCCTGATTTTCACCGCACAGATCACAATCCCGTTTCATTTTTTCTCCGCGTTATTACAAATGCTTGTGTGTACTTCTGAGAAGTCTCCCCGATCTGTGCCTCGTAGACGACCCCGCCACGCTTTTTAAATGCCGCGACTTGATCCGGTATGTCCGCGAACCATGCCTCCTTCTCCCTCGCGTTACTGTCTGTCATCGTGTGGTACCGCTTGCCTTTAATCATTTCGTTTTATCTCCCGCTTTCGTTGTGCAATGGCAAGTTGTGCTTGCAGCAGTTCTTTTTTTCCTTCCGTGTAACATTCAAAACAGATAAAGCCGTTGGAGTGTAAATGTTTCATTTTGTTTTGGGATTGCTTTCTCTCGCGTTTACACTGTTTGCAAACTACAGTTATCCTTATCAAACCTGCGAGATAGTATGCTTTTGATTTCCGTGCTTTCGGAGCTGCGGATAGCAGGGATTCCCCTATTTTTCTCATTTCGTTTCCTCCGGCAGCTGCGTAGGTTGATGACACGCTTCATCATGTGCGCACTCAGTACCGTCCATGCCAATGTTGCGGCACCAGTTGAGTTCAGCAGAGCACGGCTCGAACTCTTGATCGCACACCGGCCACACGGTGATCTTCTTCAGTACACACACGCACTTACGCTCATTCGTTGTCATACGTACCACCCGGACAGCAGCGGAAACGTAAACAACACTGCCGCCACGATAGCGGCCAATGAAACCAGTCCAAATACTACTCCAGCAGGGGTAGTGTCAGACTCTTGCATTGCCAGCGCAGCCAGCACGCCGAAACCAAACCCGATCATTATTGATTCATTCATAGCTCCCTCCTTAGTTTGCGCTTCATTTCTTGATCGCCTCCGACAGCTTGGCAAGCTGGCCCGACTTTTCCATTTCGGCAAGGGTGGACATCGCCACCGCTGCGCGTTCCAACAAATCGACCATGCGCTCAAGACGGTCAAAGTTTGCGGCCTTCTCGACCCTAGCCAGTCCAGCAGCCATGGTGTCTGCCGCGGTGCGCACCGAAGAGCTTGCTTTCTTCGCGCTATCAGAAAAATGAATATGCGTCTTAGTGAATGCGTTCAGCGCGGACGCGAAGCGTTTGTCAGCTTCTTCGGTCAGGTCGATCGCGGTTTTTATGTCGGCGTTCATACGCTTGGTTACCCTCTTGAAATAGTCTTCGATTAAAATGGCTTTTACAACGTGGGCGTCAACCTTTGCCTGAGAATACTGTGGCCCTTCCTTGCCGTATCCTACCGGTTTGATATCAATCAGCGCCGTATTCATCTTGCCCCCCTTGGCCTTACCCGGACTTTGTCCAGGTCAAGCTCTCGAATGTAGCTCTTGAACCGGCCCATTACTTCTTCTTTGGTTTGGCCGAACCACGTTAGACGAACTACGCCATCGTCGCTGGTAAGCATCCACCAGCGGTTGTTGATTTTCTTGAGCATAATCACCCCAGCGCCAGCACGGTCAGACCGTAGCCGATAACAAAGAACACCACTACAAACAAAATTCTCATGGCGTCCCCCAGTCTTTGAAATTACCCAAGTCTTCGTTACATGCGTACCCTTCCATGTACTCATCCCACTCCTGGCCCCTTTCGAGCAGGACTTGCTCACCGTCCACCATCTTGTGCGGAATCATTGCTCTGCTGTAGTAACTATCAGCAGCGCCCCTGTCATATGCTGTTTTGTTCATGTTGTCTCCTGTAGGGCCAGCACCTCGCTGGCATGTGCATATATTACCCAAATAAGACTGCTTGTAAACACTTTTGCTTATCTTTAGGCAAAAATATATAGCTTTGGGAATCAATCACTTAGCTCAGAAGGGGACAAATTGACGATTTTTTCGTTCGTTTTGTCCCTTGTTTTCCAGCAGTTTTTTGTGTTCCGCGCGATAGTGACTAGAGATTTCCTTCTTGAGCTTCTTCAGGCCGTGCCTTGTGTCCTCAGACTTTTCAATCATGGCATCAGCTACACGCTTTCCCAGATACTCCTCAAACCACTTCAATTTCTCATGCGGATTTCTGTCAAGGAACGAATGACACCCGTAGCAGAGTGCAGCTACATTCGATGGATCAAACCGTGTAGCCCACTTCCCCCTCGACATGAAATGAGCACAGTGAAGCCCTGAAGTGCCTTCCTCATGCTGTGATTTACATCTCTGACAAATCCAGTCAGCCGACTCTCTCACGCACTTTGAGAACCAGGTGTCCGCCGCCAGTATTTTTATATTCACTTTCCACCCCTTCATCATGCCAGCCAGCGACCCACCACACGCGATTAACGTCACGGTGGGATAGATTACACGCACCCAGTTCATAGCCGGCGATCCTTGCCTGTCGTCCCAAATCGTACATCTGTGATTGTTTAGGATTCATTTTTCACAGGCCACGGAATATGCAATTGAAACTTCTCCCCGAAATGTCTGTTGAGCACCTCAAAAACTTTTACATAGTCGATCTTCTCTGCGTCAATTGTTGACTCCTGTCCACACACTGCGATCTGAACTGGTCTCCAAAGATGATCTTTGGCAGTGTACTTCGTCCAAGGGATTTCGATGTCAGGCTTCAAAGTCTTCCTCATGTCCCTGCCTTGATCGTTCAGTCCTTTAGCCACCATCCCTAGCCAGACATGAAGGGCGTTGTTCTGGCGTGCAGTCCGTTGCTTGCCGTTAGACATTTCGACATTGAGATAATGATGCTTTGAGTATTCCTGCCTGATATGTGCGATCAGAAACTCCAATTTGTCATCACTGTTTACTATCCACTGATCCACGCGACACCTCCACAAGCTCAGACAATGGAATACCGATAATCTCGCACAACCGTATAGCAGTAGATAATTTCATATCACGCGATTTTGTAAACCGATAGACCTGCTGCGTTTTGATGTCCATCCTGCGAGCGATAGACGCCATCGTGATATCCCGGCTGCGGATTATTTTTCTGAGAGCGTAGCCAGCGTTAAAATGGGACATCAGCATCCTCCATTGATTGTTTCGGTTCTTTTTTTGTTTCTTGTTTCGGTTCTTCTTTCGGCTTTACTGCAAGTGAAAAGAACTTTCCTTTCGCACCCTCTTTGATCCAGCCGTTTAACCAGTATTCTTTCCCTTCAACAGTAATCGACCCCGTGTATTCAGGATGACTGTCACTGGTCTTGCGTAGGTTCTTTCCCAGGATTCCTGAGTTATCATATTTCATTTTCTACCTCCAAAAGTTCCGATTGACGTTTGATTGCTTGCAGTGCCAGATTCCATCCCTCTATTACAAATCCCCTAATGACAGGACTTTCATCCTCCCATTTCTTGCCAGTTTGTTCTTGGTACATAAATTCAAGCAAGGTCATTTAAGTACCTCACTCTGCGAATTGATTTCGTGGAGCATCTTTACCAGCAAATGTAACAGTGTGGCCTGATACTTCCTGTCAGCCTCTACCCGAACAATCAAAGGTCGCATGTCAGGGTGGAATGAAATGAAGTCACACCACGGCCTGCCCGTTACAAGAAGTTGACCCTGGACTTGTGGCATGTATTTGGAAGGCATAACACCATCCCTCAGATACTCCACATGAGTCCACGGCATAGGGCATTTAATCTCGACAATGCCATCACCTACCAGGCCATCTGGCGAACAGCCAAAGTCGTATTCATCATGTAGACAGAACCCGACCTCCTCGACAGGCCCAGCGATCAAGGAATAATATTCCCTCGCCTGTGGTTCCAGTTCTGTACCTCTTTGCATTGCCGCATTCGGTTCATCCGAGTCACAGGGTTTCCCCATGATTTTTTCAGCGATCAACCGATTGATATAACCATCAATCTGAGTAGAAGGTTTACCAGTGGGAGTGATGATCTTTTCGAAGTTACTGGCGGACGGTACACCCAGCCGAGCAGCGTACCATTCAGGGGTTCTTTGAGCGTGCGGCAGGATTCTCATTTGGCCCCCAGTTTTTTCTGAAGGGCGTAGATAGCCCTTTCAAGGTCGCTCTGCCTCAAAAAATCAATGCACTCCACCTTGAAGTGCTTGCAGAAAGCAATGACATCACTTTCCGTTTCCGACAACAGTTCGCTGACCGTCCTAGCCTGCTCTGGTGTTATATAGCCATCGTTAGCCACAGGAGCCATAGTGTCTGCATCCTTGGTATCGTCGATAGCAAACAGGCCGTTGAGAGCGTACTTACGGGCATAGCTAGAAGCCGTTCCGGTAATTTGGCTGGCATCCATACCCTTCTTTTCTAAAGGCTCTCTAGCGAACGCTGACGCGCTGCCAAGCACCTCAGTCCCTTTCAGGACGGACGCAGTACTTTTAACGTAGATTCTGTCCCCTACCATGACGATGTCATCGGTAAGGATAAGGTGATAACCAGCCTCCGCCAGTAAAGGCTTTACGGCCTCTACTATGTCCTCACAGCTGCGGTATTTGTACTTGCCAAAGGAATTGAACTGGCCTTTTGGCGCTTTGAGTTTCTGTTGGATGGTGTACATTTTCAAGCCCTCGCTTGGTTAAGGAAGGCTAATAATATACGAATTCGGAGACTTGTAAACTGTTGTATTTGGTATTATGGCACAACTACGACAAAAACAGCGCCTGCTCTTCCAGCCGGCGCCGGGTCAGTCCAGGTAATATCCTGCCCCCGCTTTTGTTCCACTTCACAAACTCATCCGCTGCTGCCTCATACTCCCCCCGGTTGTACTTCATCCGCAAGGTACTAGATTGCAGACTGCCGAGGCCCACGTTGAAAGAGAAGGAAACCAAGGCGTCAAAGTGTGCTTGGCTATTAATAGCGCCAGGGCACAGTCTAAGTACACCGCTCTCAAACCGAGTAAGATCACTTCTAAGAATCGCATCAATCCCACCGTCACTCCACATTTTGTCATGTTCGGGTCGTAGTGGGTACGCGCTCCGCTCTTCCAGTTTTAGCTTCGCTTGCTCTGGGTACAGAACGTGACCGTAACCAATCGTCCAGAGCAGCGCAGGGCAGGAGTATGGCTTATTCCTTTTACCCTCGTGGTGCTTGATGACTTCAACAGCAGAGTCACTCACTTTCATTTTTTGAACGCTTGGCTACCAAAGTGGAAGGCTACAATGGAACTCCAGATAATCTGAGTCTCTTCATCCCATAACAGACCCATTGCGTCTTGGAACTCAACTCCAGTCTGGATAGCATAGTAGAAGCCGAACCCATCGACAGCGCATAGCAGCAGGAACATGCCGTAGGTAATCAGTGGGCGGACTAGCGCACGAAGGTTAACCACCCAAGTCGAAGCACCACGGCCTATCTCAATATCGTGGTTGAGCAACGCGGCCTGCTGCGAAGCTGCTGTTTTTACAAAGATGGCCTCGTTCTTGATCTCTTCCATCTTGGCTTGCGCAATGTAGCCACGTTCAGCCATCTCAAGCTCGCGCTCTTTTGCAGCTTGAAGCAGCAGCAGTTCGTGCTTCTTATCTTGTCGGTCTTGGAAGAAGTCCAGCAACTTGGGCAGGCCACCGGCCAGAAATGAGATAACCGTAGAGAGTAGAGTAAGCATTATTTAACCTTTTCAAATAGCCACATGGTTACTGCAACAGGTACTGCACAAATAATTACAATCAAGACCACCGCGATTACATTTTGTATGGCTTTGGCCCTGCGCCTACGCTGAAGCATGGCAGTGCGTTCCCGGCCTTCCGTGATCTGCCTACGCTCGGTCATCATCTCGCGGTAAGAATCAACACCAAACCGCAACACGATTAGCTCGCGCAGTTCGCGTTCCTGCTGTTCAATCTTTTTCCTGCGCATAAGGTTCTCCATCGCCTGTTGCTCAACGGAACCCTTGTGTAACAGCTTCTTGAAAAGTGGAGGATCACGGGATTCCTGTTCATGCTGCTTTAGATCCGCACACGCCCCTAACCACGTTCCCAGCTGCGAGCCTACGTCCTCAATCTCGCGGCCAGTTTCAACCGCCCGTTTGAGGAAGTTGAAAGCCGCCGAGGCAGTGGCAAACGCTGTGATCGGGTCAAGCACAACATCACTCCGCCTTCATCGTCGTAATATCGTCACCCTTGCGTACAGTCACTTTGCCATCTTCCACATCCACGCGCATCGGAGGTTCTTTCTCAGCAAGTTTGGCGATCAAGTGCTGGATCACTTCAAACTCAGGGCGATCAGGCTTTTCTTGAGTCCCAGCAATGCCGTTCATCATGTTAATCAAAGCGACCAACGCGCCACCGACCATCGTCATCACAGCAGTGATCGCGGACTCAGTGAGGAAATAACTAGAGCCAACACCGATAAGCACAATAGCTGTGATATACATCAAGCCGTACTGGCCTATGGCTTTGCCTGCGACTTCTTTTGCGGATTCGTACCGTTCTGGATTTTCGTCGCTCATTGCTGTCCTCCATCTCCACCACCAAACTTAGCCCACGCACCCAGCATGAGCAGGCCAAGAACAAACATTGTCCCTGCCCTAGCAAGCGTCTGCCAAACGACTTTCTTCATGCCGCGCCAATCGGTAATCAGACTACGCAAGTCGCGTACATCATTACCAGCGTCGTCGTCGTGCAGCCCGATCTCTTTAAGGACGGACTTCATCTCTTCGCGGATTATCTGGCGCAATAATGCTGTTTCGTCGATGAGCATTGGTTACTCCGGTTTTACAGGCCAGTTGATGGTAGTCGGAAAACCCGCTTGTTGTGGAAGGTCACGAAGAGCCTGACGGTAGGGTGCCCATTTGTCTTTGGTCGCTTGCGGTACGTCAGCAGCTTGCGCCCAGTCGGTTGCTGACAACAACAAAGCTCTCTGTGCTCGAACGCCAGCGGCGATCTCTTCCAGTGTGGGCGGGTTTGGATTTACCCAAATGGCGCCATTGAACATAAAGCCAATGCCTGCATCGTCTGGGGCTGGAGACCAGCCTTGTTGCGCGGCGTATTCTGGCTCTGCAACAACAATGTTTGTGATGGTGTTATTTTC
>OBMK010002448.1_pt1 | contig 14039 bp, 15 predicted proteins | sample 1539081 | NCBI WGS metagenome assembly OBMK01 (sample SAMEA3355528, study PRJEB22509) | marine metagenome | biome: marine; feature: river plume; material: water | place: USA | collected 2010-08-07 | depth 0.5 m | reverse complement strand
CGTGGTGTTATTGTTCCTAGCAAGATTAAATCTTGGAAGTTTGCTGTTAACGAAACTAAAGCATTTAATGAATCCTTAGACACCCCATATCCGTATAATTGGGATAGTACACAGGACAGATATGCAGAGTTCGGCAACGATTCTTTTCTAGCTAAAGCGGAAATGGATATGGGCGAACTAATGGTTATGTTTACGCTAGGTAAGCCAGGTGTAAGTTGGACTATTGACTTTGCAGTAGATGGAGCAATGGACAAAACAGGCGACGGTGATCAGTTTAGAACCTTTGCTACAGTAGTTGCTGTTATAAAAGACTGGGCGGCTAATAAAGTAGATTTAGACAAAGTAACACAAATTGATTTCAGTTCTGACAAGGGCGAAGCAAAAGAAGATAGCAGAAGTAAACTATATACACGTTTTGGTAAACAACTAGCAAGTAAACTTGGATGGAATTTCGAAGTTAAAGACAGAGGACCATTTGCTGACTTTAAGATTAAGAACCCAAATGCTCCTGTAGAAGAATCTGCTGGCGTTGGTCGTGTCGTAAAAGGTGTTAACACTACTGTTGACGTAGGTGTAGATGAAATCATCAATCAAGTCAAAAAGTTTGGCAATGATGTGAATAGAGATGGTATACCTACTAAAAATTTAAGAACTAAATAGTAGTATATAATTCATATTAAGGTAGTACATGTCAGAATATAACAAAGAAGTAGCAGATATTAAAAAGTCTACTGTTCCCATTAATCCAGATGTGCATAATCTGGGAAATTCTATGTGTTTTAAGACATATAATGATTTAATCATTAGTTTGCCTACTCGCACAGTTAAATGGTGTTGTAAAACAGTAATTTCTGACTCAGCACGACAAAAAGAATTAACATTCGATTTGGACACGTTAAGTTTAGATTTCTTAATCAATCATCCAATACTTAAACAGCGTAAATTTGATTTGAGCGGCGGAACTAAAAGTAAAGATTGTAAAATATGCTGGGAATCAGAAAAAACTAGTGGGAAAAGTGTACGTACTGATTATAATGAACACTTTAATCCGATGTGGAAGCATAGATTTCAATCAGCTAGTAATCACCCTAAAAAAGCAATTGCATTTAATCAAGATATGCAAGATCGCAACATGTTTAGATTTATTGAAATTGAATTAACGAATAAGTGCAATATGGCATGCACATATTGTTGGGAAGGCAATAGTACTCGTTGGCAGAAAGAGTTAAAAAGACGTATGCCTGATACAGACGATGCGATGTTTGATAAAACAATTGATATTCTAAATGAATGGTGGGAAAAAGATTTACACAAACAAGAGTATGTAGCATTTAGTCTATTAGGTGGTGAACCATTCTTTACAGATCACATGTATAGATTTATGGAGAATTTCTTAGTAAATCTAAATGATACTAAATCAGATGATCAAAGAATTGTTATTAATGTAACTACTAGCTTGAACTTTCCAGATAAAAAATTCGAAAGATTTATTGAGTTAGTAGAACGTACTCCTAATATACACTATATGATGCAATTATCAGGTGAAGCAATTGGAAGAAAAAATGAATTAATAAGATGGGGTATGTCTTGGGACAAATGGGATGAAAACTTAGGTAAGTTTTTAGATTCAGGAAGCAGACTAACAAACTTAACTAATGGTTTTGGTATCGCACACAATTCATTAAGTCTTCCTTATTTTAAGGATTACCTTGCTTACTTAAATGAGAAATTAAAGAAACATCCACAAGGAAAAGATCGGTCTGTATACTTTCATACTAATTGGGTTGATAATCCATCACACATGGGAGTACGTATGTTAGATAAGAAATATAAACAAAACGTACAAGAAGCAATAGACTATTTTAAAAATGAGTTTAATCATAAAACTTATCAAAAAGATAGATATGTGTCAGTATTAGAAACAGTAAGAGACATGGTAGATAGCCAAGTAACTGATGAACAAAGAATATGGGCACATAAACAGTTCTCAATGTTAGAAAAAAGACGCAATATAGATTTTTCTGAGGTTTTTCCACACTATAACGAGCTGGTTGGACTATAGAAATCTGCATAAAATAACTTTAATGATAAATACTATTATGAAAATTAATGAGATCATATCCGAAACTTTTGCTGGCTCTTTTGCCGGTGTAAATACCTCTTTAGGAGGCGGTGATCCTGCGGCAAGCATATATGCTAAAAAGCCAGCAAAAAAGAAAAAGAAACATAAGATGGGATATTCTTCAGATGTAGGTAATCTGGTGTATAAAAACCCTGTCAAAACTAACATGATTAAAAGGTAGCAAAACAATGAAACTGTCACAACTTATTGAAAACTTTGTAATCTCGAATGACGAATTCGAAGATTATCTAAACCGTTCAACTGAACAACTGATGCAAGAATTACAATCAGGTAAAAATCCAAGGGATGCAGTACACGAACTAGCATTGACATTTGCTGACCAACATAACAAATCGTATGATGCATACACACGTATGTCAGATTCACTATCTGCAAGAATGCATACACTAGAATTAGGTGGATCAACATCTACAGAAATAGCTCCTACTGATATGACGAACGGACCAGAAATGTCTGACATGGGTGCTGAACCAGAGATGATGACAGATCCAATGGGTGACATGGAAATGGAAACTCCAGCACAAGACGAAATGCCAGGTGACAGTGACATGGAAGATTATGCTGCGGTAATGGACAATGAGCCAGAAGTTGAAGAATCATATTCTCCGGGTGACGAGAATGAAGAAGGCATGGTAAGTAATTGTTGTGGTGCTCCTATTATGGATGTTTATCAAGGACATGGTAGATGCTCAGATTGTAAAGAAATGGCAAGTGCTGAACGAATGGAAGAATCAGTAAACGAAGGTACAAAAGGTTGTGCAGATTGCGAATGGATTAAAGACGAAACAGACGGCGACATTGATACATGTGACGAATGTGCGGCAGAAAAGCGCAAGACAAATGAAGCATCAGATGAAGATGAGAAAACAATTAGACGTGCGTTTGCTAAAGCAGACGGACCAGAACGTGGTGAAAAACCTAAAAAGGTATCTCTAAAGAAAGCTCCATGGGAAGAGTCAGTAAACGAAGGCGATGATACAGTTAAAGTAGTCTTTAGAAAATTCGATAATGGTGATGTGATTGCATTGTTCCCAGAAGAAGAACAGGGTCGTGGACTGATTGGTTCATACATGGAAATTGGTCAGCATGGTGACGCATCTAAGTCATTGATTACTGACTTAGAACCAGCATCAAAAGAAGAATACGCAGAACTAGCCGCTGAATTAAAGCGCATTGGTTATGATATTGTTATGGCAGAGTCAGTTAATGAAGCGAAAGCATCAGTACTAGATCAACTACAAAGCATTGTAGATGACAAGCAAGCACAGTCAATTAAGTTTGATGACGGTTCTTCAAAAGTAGACATGTTCACAGCATCAGCTATCACGCAAGTATATGCTAAAGTAAACGATGATAACAAAGCTAAAATTGAAAAAATGCTTAACACTCGTACAGGTTTAATGAAGATTGCTAAAGTTGCAATGGGCGCATTAAAAGAAGGCAAGCTAGATGAAATTCTTCCAGCAGTAGGCGCTGTAGCAGGCGGTGTTGCTAGAGTAGCAGGCGGTGTTGCAAAAGCGGCAATGTCAAAAGGCATTAAAGGTGCGGTGACACGTGCAGGTATCAAGAGTGTTGCAAAAAGTGCATTCGCTGGTGAAGCAGAAGAAATGGCAAATAAAATTATGAGTACAAGTTCACGTCAATCTTTCTCAGAATATAATGAATTCTACAAAGAACTAGACAAGGCAGCGAAGTCAGGAAAGAAAAAGGGCGATACAATCTCCGTAGGTGGGAAGCAAATCAAACTAAAATCAGCTCCTAAGCCAATGGACCAACTTTCAGATGCAGAGATGGATAGAATCGATGCACTAGCAATTCGTCTAAGTGAAATGGATAGATAAAATCTAAAAATAACTATTGACATAAGAACACCTCTGTGTTATATTAAAGGGAACTCAATTTAGAGTTCCTTTTTTTATGACCATATGAGGAGATTAACATGTCATTAGATTCAGTTTCAAGCGAAGAAAAAGCAAAACTAAAGCAACTTGTAGATGAAGGTTGTTCAGTACTACAAGAAGTAGACGACCTTAAAGGCGGTCTAAGAGATACAGTAAAAGCAATTGCAGAAGAGTTGGATATCAAACCAGCTGTACTCAATAAAGCAATCTCAATTGCACATAAAGCACGTTTACAAGAAGCAAAACAAGACTTCGAAGATGTAGAAACAGTACTCCAGACAGTAGGACGCACACTATAAATGAGTTATGTAGACGCATACTACAACAAAGATAAAGATATCGTACAAGTTGTAGAGCGTGTTAATGGCAAGAGGATCTATCAAGATTATCCTGCTTGGCGCACGTTCTATGTACGTGACGATAGTGGCAGTCACCGAAGTATTCACGGTGAGAAAGTTCGACAAGTAAAAGTCAAACGTAAGAAAGACTTACATAAAGAACTACGTATACATTCTGATAGAAAAATCTATGAGAGTGATATCAAGCCAGAGATTAGATGTCTTGCTGAAAATTATCTTGGCAAGGATTCTCCCAAGTTGAATGTAGCGTTTTTCGATATCGAGGTTGACTTCGATGCCGCACGTGGATTTGCTCCGCCTGAAGATCCGTTCATGCCGATTACTGCAATTACAGTAGCACTACAATGGACTGGTCAACTCGTAACATTCGTTATTCCGCCAGAGCATATGCGTGAAGGTGAGGGACTAGAAGAAGCACAACGACTATGTGATAAGTTTGAAGATACGTTTTTGTATCTTAGCGAAGCAGATTTGTTGAATGACTTCTTAGCTCTTATCGAAGATGCAGATGTACTTAGTGGTTGGAACAGTGAAGGCTTCGATATTCCATACACTCTTAATCGCATTGTGCGTGTGTTGAGCAAGTCTCATACACGTAAGCTATGCTTGTGGGACTTGTATCCTACTCCTAAGAAACTTATTAAGTATGGAAAAGAACAAACAAGTTATAACTTACTCGGACGTATTCACCTCGATTATCTTGAACTGTATCGCAAGTACACATATCACGAAATGCATTCATATTCACTTGATGCTATCGGTGAGTATGAACTTGATGAACGTAAGGTTGCATATGAGGGTACACTAGATCAGTTATACAATCAAGACTTCTATAAGTTCATTGAATATAACAGACAAGATACTGCACTACTTGATAACCTAGATAAGAAGCTACGCTTCATTGATCTTGCGAATGAGATTGCACACGATAACACTGTTAACATTCAAACTACTATGGGTGCGGTTGCTGTGACTGAATCAGCTATCATCAACGAAGCACACAGACGTGGTATGGTTGTTCCAGATCGTAAGCGTAGATCATGGGATACAGAAGACGATGATTATGAACCTACACGTGAAGAAGAGGAAGCGGCAGAAGCACAGAAAGCAGCTGGTGCTTTCGTAGCAGATCCACAGAAAGGTCTGCAAAAGTGGGTAGCGGGTATCGATATTAACTCACTATATCCTTCTATCATCCGTGCGTTAAACATGTCTCCAGAAACTATTACTGCACAACTTCGTCCTGACTTGACAGATGAAATGATACAGACACGTATACGCAATGGTCGTGGTGGTAAGAATAAAGGCTTTGGTGCTGCGCAAGCATGGGAAGATACATTCTCTACAGAAGAATTTCGTTTAGTAAATGAAAAAGATAAGACACAAATCATAACATTTGATATGGAGGACGGGACATCACATGAGTTGACTGGTGCTGAAATCTCTGACTTAGTATTCAGTGGCGATTTACCTTGGGCTATCAGTGCTAACGGAACTGTCTTTAAGCAAGATGTACAAGGGATCATTCCTAGTCTACTTGAGCGTTGGTATGCAGAACGTAAAGTACTACAAGCTAATAAGAAGAAAGCAATTGAAAAGGGCGATAAAGAAGAAATCGCTTTCTGGGATAAAAGACAGCTAGTTAAAAAGATTAACTTGAACAGTTTGTATGGTGCGATCCTTAATCAAGGGTGTCGCTTTTACGATAAGCGTATCGGTCAGTCAACTACTCTTAGTGGTCGTTGTATCACACGTCACATGGGTTCTAAGACAAATGAAGTGATCGACGGTACTTATGACTATAAGGGCAAATCAGTTATCTATGGTGATACAGACTCTATCTATTATTCAATGTATCCTTCATACAGCAAAGAGATTGATAGTGGTGAGATTAAATGGGATAAAGAGATTGCTCTTACGATGTATGATGAAATCGCAAATCAAGTAAACGAAAGTTTCCCTGACTTTATGAAAGAGTTCTTTAATTGTCCACGTAAGCAAGGTGAAATCATTGCTGCAGGACGTGAGAACTTAGCAACATCAGCAATCTTTATTAAGAAGAAACGCTATGCTATGCTTATCTATGACGATGATGGTGAACGCCGTGATATCGAAGGTAAACCTGGCAAAGTTAAAGCTATGGGACTTGACTTGAAACGTTCTGATACTCCAGACTATATGCAAACATTTCTTAGTTCGTGTTTGCTTAAAGTGCTTACTGGTGGGGATCAAGATGATATTGTTGGTATGGTCAAAGAGTTTAAGAAAGAGTTTCGTGATAAGCCTGGTTGGGAGAAAGGTACTCCAAAGCGTGTCAATAACTTAACTAAGTTTAAGAATGATGTTGCAAAATATAAGAAAGCACAGAATGCAGACTTTAAGCTACGCAGTTCTGAAGACAAGCTACAGAAGCCTAGACTTCCAGGACATGTGAGTGCGGCTCTTAATTGGAATACACTACGTGAAATGCACAATGACAGATATTCTGTAGAGATTACAGATGGTATGAAGACTATTGTATGTAAACTCAGAGACAATCCTATGAAAATGACAAGTATTGCATATCCAATTGACGAACCTCGTATTCCACAATGGTTCCAAGAACTTCCATTCGATCATGATTTGATGGAAACAACGATTATCGATAAGAAGATTGATAACTTGATTGGTGTTCTAAAATGGGACTTGCGTAATGCTAACGCATCAGAAACTTTTGAAGATTTGTTTTCATTCTAATGGCTAAAAAGACTTACACAGAACTAGTATCCAGTTTAGGGAGGAATGCTGCATCAGATGAATGCTATACTCCTCCAGATCAAGTACTTCCATTATTACCTTATTTGGATAAGACAAAGACTTACTATGAAGCTACTAGTGGAATATCTAGTTTGCTAGTAGAAGGCTTTACAAAATACGATTACAACATCGTAGCAAGTAATGGGAAAGACTTCTTTGACTGTGAACCAGATGATGTACATGATGGGATTATAACTAATCCACCGTATAGTATCAAAGACAAGTTCATTGAGCATTGCTATGCTCTTGGCAAACCTTTTGCACTATTACTACCTATCGCAAGTTTTCAAGGGAACAAGCGTGGCAAGATGTTCATGGAACATGGTATGAGTGCGTTAGTATACAATAACAGAGTTGACTTTACAGGTGGGGGCAGTCCCACATTTGGTAATGCTTGGTTCATGTGGGGTATACTACCCAACAATACTATTCATTGGGTTGATAATCCAAAGATAGGAAACACTAAAAAGAAAACTACACAAGTTGAAGAAAAATCATTTGACAAACTATTCAAATTATGATAGCATACTTCTACTTAAATCAAATCAGTGAAGGAAATAAAAATGAGATTAACTGATATTAAACTAGACAATTATATCGGCACAGTACTAGAAGTTGAAGGCGAAGGTGATGGTAAATATGGCAACGTGATTGAAAAATGGGTAGTATACAATGTACTAGGGTTAGATAGTTACAATACTGGTGAAGGTCCTGATATTCTCAATGGAGAACATAGTATTGAAATCAAATCCCAAAGAACAGGTACTAAATCAAATATTACAATAACTGGATTGTCACCGTCTGATCTTAAAAGTTATGATAACTGGAGTGAAGCGAAGAAGCAAAAAGCTAATAGTGATTTTATTTTTGTGACATACGATGCATACGATGGTGTAATTGAAATCGCAGATATGATAGTCATTCTTAGAAGTGAGTTTGCTGATGTATTCGAAAGAAAAATTCGAGCAGCATTAGCTAGACCAGACAAACATATCGATGGTGTAATTGTCGAAACTGGAAAGTATCCGAGATTACGTATTACTCAAGATAGAGTAACAAAAGATATCATACGTAAATCTGGCAAAGCAAAACATTCTACTATTGACACACTGTTCGAAGTGTGATATAATAGTAATTAATAAAATATAGGAGAACACATATGCGTGATATTTTAAAAGACGTGGTAAAACACACACATTCGCTTGGGATTATTCAAGCAGTGAAAGTAACAACAGATGCAGATACAACAGTACTAGATGCTATGGACGATGATCGTACAGTAGTGTTACGTGCAAAGATGCATAATCGTGTCCCAGAATTCTCTGGTAAATTCGGTCTAGGTCGTCTGGGTGTATTGAATGGTTACTTGGGCTATGAAAGTCGTAACAATGAAGGCGAAGCAGTATCAACAGGTGTTGATATCAGTCGTGTAGAACGTAATGGCGAAGAAGTTCCAGCGGCATTTAACTTTGCTATTCCTGGCATTATGAATTCAACTTATCGTGTAATCGTAAGTGAACTTGTTGATGCACAGATTAAAACAGCAAACTTTAAAGGTGCTAAATGGGATGTTGAAGTCATGCCAACACAACAAGCAATTAAAGACTTGCAACAAACTGCGGCAATCTTGTCAGCATATGATCCTCTATTCACTGTAAAAACAGTAGATGGTGATTTGCAATTTACAATTGGCGATGCATCAACTGATAAAGCAGACTTAACATTCGCACGTAATGTAAGTGGTGAATTGAAATCTGGTTGGTCATTCCCACTAGCAACAGTTCTAACTATCTTGAAGCTAGGTGATACATCATCTATGAGCATTAAGATTTCAGATCAAGGTGCTATGGCTATTCACGTGGACTCAGGAATGGGCCTATATGAGTACATTTTACCAGCTAAATCTGGCAATTAACCTAAATAGAAGTATAACAATATATAAGGATACAACAATACATGGTTAAAGATTTAGGTAAAAATAACATTAGTAATGGGCAAGCAGTATTTCTGCCTGCTATTTCGAACTTCTATGTTCGTAAGATTTCACAGCACTACGCAGGTACAACAGACATGTTCCCTCCTGAGCGTATCCCTGAGGGGTTCGAACATGGTCTAGATGGTCTTAACATTTTAGACAAAGATAAAGGTTATGTGTACTATTCACATGGTCTTTATTCTGCTGGACATGCTGAACTAGACTTAGAAAAAACTAAGATCGAAGATGGCATGGTTGTGAACCGTGACCGTGAAAACACAGTTCTAGTAGGGGATTCAGGCGGGTATCAGATTGGTACTGGTGCTTGGAAACTTGACTGGGATAAGTTTTATGATGCCGATGGGAGTTGGCATACTACACGTCATGGTATTATGAAGTGGCTAGAAGAATATTGTGATTACTCTATGACACTTGATATTCCAGGTTGGGCATGTTTACCACAATATCGTGATAAGAACGGTATCAAAAACTGGGAAGAATGCGTAGATAAAACAATCTTTAATCATGAATACTTTATTAAACACCGAACACCCGGTAAGACAAAGTTCTTAAACACTTTACACGGTTCTAATTGGGACACTAGTGAATTGTGGTATGAGAAAGTCAAGCACTTTAATGACAAGTCAGTATATGGCGATAGAGCATTTGAAGGTTATGCGATGGCTGGCGATCATGCGGGTGATGCTGAATTATTATTACGTAGACTTATTCGTTTACGTGATGATGGTCTTCTTGGTCAGGCAGACCAAGATGATGTTTGGATTCACACTCTCGGTATTAGTGTTCTCCCTTGGGGTGCAATGTTAACTGCAATTCAACGACAGCTACGAGAACATGTCAATCCAAACATAACAATCTCTTTTGATGCAGCGTCTCCCTACATTACTGCATCAAAGGGATTAGCTTATGACTATCCTGACTTGAATGGTAATGCTTGGTCTTATAAGACTAAGAAGTTAAATTGGCGACAGGATATCAGCAATGATAAACAACCTTGGTTGTATGAAGGCGAGATCGGCTCACGTTTGAATATGCGAGATATCAACTACATGCAACCCGGTATGCTTAATAGAAACAAAAAAGAAGCTAAATCAAGCTGGGATAGTCTAAGCTACATTTTAATTCAAGCACACAATGCTGAATATCATATTCGTGGGATGCAAGATGCAATTCGCAGATTTGATCACGAATATGAAATGTTACATGATAAACTAGATATCAATAACATTAACTTGGGTAAAACTAACAATTTATCAGATGTAGTACCAGATAAGGTTCTGTACTTTGCTAAATTTGTAGAAGTATTGTTTGACCCATCCACTAAAGACCCTATGCAAATGCTTACAGATTTTAAAGCATTCTTACGTAAATGTGAAGGTTCACGTGTACAGAATATTTCAACTACACCTGACTTCATGGAGTTCGAAGAATCAAATACAAAGACAGAAGAATTTGTAGAAGCAGTTAAGGGAAAGAAAAAAGAGTATGATACTCCAGTAGGAGTAGAAGACCTATTCGGATAAAGGAGGATTATAATGACACCCGAAAAGAAACAAGCACGACTAGAAGCACTAAAAATTAAGCATAGAACACTTGACAATCATATCCAAAAAGAGTATAAACTACATATGGATGTTTCTCAATTGAAATCAGAGAAACTTCGAATGAAGCAAGAAATACATGCACTAGAGCAGGAACTTGGAGATAATGGGTAGTTACTATAATTATATGCTAACAGAAACTAGGAAAGCAAACATGAAAGACGATATGGAAAAACAAAAGAAAAATGCAAAACGTTGGATTTGGGTTACGTTTCAAAAAGAAGGTATTCACAAATATCCTGCAGCATTGACAGATCCTGCTCTAGCGACAGGCGATGAATATGATGTATCTTTTTTGGGATATCCGCATCGTCACATGTTTCATTTCCGTGTAGCAATTAAAGTAACACATAATGACCGAGATATCGAATTCATTCAATTCAAACGTTGGTTAGAGAACTTGTACAAAGATGATGTTATTCAACTTGATTACAAGTCTTGCGAAATGATGTCTGATGATTTGTTTGATCAAATCGTTGCGAAGTATCCAGGTCGTGATATCAAAATCGAAATCTCCGAAGACGGAGAAAACGGAGCATTAGTAGAATATGACGCTCAGTGAAGAAATTCAAGCGATGGTTAGGGTAGTACCTGATCATCCGCAACCAGGTATTATGTATCAGGATATGGCTAGTATCTTTAATCATCCGTCAGGGTTGACTAAAGTTATTCAAGCATTTCAAGAACAGAATATCATCTACGACAGAATCGTAGGATTAGATGCACGTGGCTTTCCAATGGCTGGTGCATTAAGTGCTATTACAGGCAAACCGTTTGTTATGGCACGTAAGAAAGGTAAACTTCCGGGTGAGACTATCTCAACGGAATATGAATTAGAATACGGCACAGACGAACTACACCTTCAAACTGACTCAGTGTTAGACGATGACCGTGTTCTAATAATTGATGATGTTATTGCAACTGGTGGGACACTACTAGCGGCTACATCATTGATAGAACGAATGAATGGTAACATAGTTGGTATTCATTCGATTATGGACTTGACTTTTTTAGGCGGGTCTGATAAACTGAGAGCTAAGGGATATCCCGTGTTCTCAATACTAAGTGAATAAAATGGCAAAGGAAATTAGATGCTATATCTTATAGACTTGGAGAGTGTTGAATCTCGCTATACTAAGCAGTGGAAAACACATCTCCCCACATTGTTACAAAGTAACGGGATTGATGTTACTGTGATTGACGGTCCAACCGACATTCCAGAAGCCACTACCCCCGGTGCTTTTCTTAATTTTGGTGGAACGAACATCTATAAGAGCGCACAATTAGAGAAGATTGCAAAACTTATCTGTGATGGCGAAGTCAAAGATGGGGATTACTTTCTTTATACTGATGCGTGGAATCCCACTGTTATCCAGCTGAAATATATGGCAGAATTGCTTGGGATAAAAATCCGAATCGGTGGTTTGTGGCATGCTGGTAGCTATGATCCACAAGATTTCCTAGGACGTTTAATTGGTAATGCTTCATGGGTTCGTAAAGCGGAAATGAGTATGTACGATTGTTATGATGATAACTTTTTTGCTACTAAGTTCCATATTGATTTGTTTACAAATACATTTTGGGACGATGACCGTGATATCGACAGGCAACTACTTCACTCTATTAGACAAGTGGGTTGGCCTATGGAATACATTGAAGAGGATCTCAGAGAGTATAAGAGTATGGCGAAAGAGGACATCATAGTATTCCCACATCGTATTGCTCCTGAGAAACAGCCAGAAGTCTTTGACTATATTGCTGAACAGATGCCAGAGTATCAGTTCATTAAATGTCAAGAATTAAACTTAACAAAGCCAGAATATCACACTTTGCTCGGAAGAGCGAAATTAGTGTTTAGTGCTAACTTGCAAGAAACTCTAGGCATTTCTGTCTATGAAGGATTGCAAGTTGGTGCTATTCCTATGGTTCCAGATAGTCTTTCATACAGTGAAATGTGGAGTGATCATTTCAAGTATCCAAGTGAATGGACTTCTTCATTGGATGCAACAAAGAAAAACATTGAAAATATTAAAGCATATATTCATATGCAAATGTCGAAGAATAGTGACCTAACTTGGACAATGAATGAAGAACTACGTAATGTAGAAAAGTTCTATAGTGGTAGTAAATTAATTGAAACAATTAAGGAAAATCTCGAATGATTACTAGTTTTATATATGTAGGTAGGGAAGCAATAGAAATAATGCTACTCTCCTTTATGATTATTACTGCAATAAAAATAAACAAAACACTTATAGCAACTGCATTACTAGGTATACTACTAGGTGGTATACTAGGGTATATGATAGGCGATTTCTTATATGGTTATGATACATATATGTATGCAGGATTATCAGCTATGATGTTCTACTTATTTTTTACGAGTAGCTCATTGCCCGTAAAAATTAAATTACGTATGGAATCATTAGAAAATAAATCTGTATGTTGTGCTAAGGTACTAGGACTGTTTTTAGTTTGGCTAGTATTCTTCCGTGAAAGTTTAGAAATTTTTGTGTTTATGTTCCAGAATGTACACAATAATCTCCCATCCTGGATTGGTGCTGGAGTATCAGTTCTTTTGATAGTACTAGTATTCAACTATATGAAAGTGTACACTAATCGCAAATTTAGACCAGAAATTAAAAAACTAATGTTTAAAGTATCTAACTATGCATTCTTAGCATTTGGTATATTCTTTGCATACGAAGCACTTAGGCATTCATCATTAGTTCATTTACATCTAATATAAATTTGAAGAATGCAAAGATAAATACATATGATGGGGATTATCCCAGTTTCCATCATAATTTTGGGAGAAATAATATGGCTCGTTACAGAGGTATGATTACTAACAACGTAGGCGTTGGCTTGAAAGTTAAAGTTCGTAGATCAATCGATTTACGTGAACTTGCTGATTTCGGTTCTATTACAGAAACATCAAATGACCTACCAACTAAAGGTGCGACACACCGCGCTGCTCAAAAAGGTTCAACATCAGCAACACGTGGGTTCACAGACTTATCAACTGTTGCAGACGGTACAATCGTAGACCGTCAAGACATGGGTTCTATTGCTGATACAGCAAGAGACACACTTGGATATAATGATGAACCTTATCTACACTAATTAATTTAAAATAAGTGTTGACAAATTAACCCACTTGTAGTATTATAATATTATGAGTGGGTTTACCATATCCATATCATAATAATAAAGGAACATAGTATATGACAAAGACTTCCG
>OBMK010002447.1_pt1 | contig 14040 bp, 23 predicted proteins | sample 1539081 | NCBI WGS metagenome assembly OBMK01 (sample SAMEA3355528, study PRJEB22509) | marine metagenome | biome: marine; feature: river plume; material: water | place: USA | collected 2010-08-07 | depth 0.5 m | reverse complement strand
AGGATAATACAGCAGGTAGTCAGACACTAGCGTGTTCTGGTGATAGCTGTGAGATCGTTGACCTAACGTAAGACCAACACCTGAGCATGTGTCTAAACTGCTTAAAACTTAAACCTTATAAGGAAATACAAATATGAAAACTACTCTTCTCTCCCTCGCTGCTGTTGCAATGGCTTCAACTGCGTCTGCTGACGATGCCCTGTCCTTCAACTCTGGTGTTGAATACTCCGTAGAGGGTAACTCTTTCGATGCATACCTTGGCTCAACTTACTACATCGGCTCTCTTGCCCTGACGGGTGACTTGCTCTTTATCAAGCCAACTGCCTCTGACATTGAGTTTGATGCGGCGACCCTTGGTATCACCTACTACGTCAACTCCAATGTGGATGTCTACACTACAGTAGAGTTTGACGACCAACTAGGCTATTCTGACACTGTTGTTGGTGCTACCTTTACTTTCTAATTGTCAAGTACCTGAGCATGTGTTTAAACTGCTATACGTCAGTGCAGGTTTGCCGACAACAACAGTTATCTTAGGCGTCAGTAGCGCAGTTGTTGAGGGGTTCAATTCCCCTAACTGATACCAATAAACAATAACAAGGGACATACATCAATGTGGGTTATTATTACGAGAGACAACTGTAGCTTCTGTGACAACGCCAAGTCACTGCTTCAGAGTGGCAACAGGCAATACAAGGTCTACAATGTCCAAGACGCTGACAATAAGTGGGTTCTTAGCCTTCTTAAATCATCTGGCATTACTACCGTCCCACAAATCTTCCGCCCTAATGGGGAGTTAGTTGGGGGATACACTGAGCTTAAAGAGTTATTTGTTGGAGGTCCATTGTAATGGCAGGGTATCGTAAACCATTTAGTCAAGCACTGTATCGTGCATATGATGAACCAGCACGTGATGCCCTAGTGGCTTATCTGGAGGCTAAGGGACACATCATCGTCAACAACGAAGAGAACTACAATGTTGATGTCGTATCACAGAAAGGTGATTACACCTACTTTAACGAAGCGGAGGTTAAAACTGCATGGACTAGCGACTGGCCGACAGACTGGAAAGATATTCGTATTCCAGAACGTAAACAACGATTGTTAGATAAGCATAAGGATGTTAATGGTGTCTTAAACTTCTATATCTTCCGTCCTGACTTCAAACAGGCATGGCGTATCAAAGATACACTTCTAACGCCAGAGAGCCTAAAGGAAGCCAAGGGCCGTTACATCAAGAAGGGAGAACAGTTCTTCCACATCCCATACACATCAGCAGAGTTGATTAAATTATGAGTGATAAAGAGCCGCCAAAGAAGCAAACACGTTCCCGCCGCAAGACCGCTTATAAAGGTGCTGAGAGTAAGCCTCTGTCTGGTATTGTCCCTAAGACAGAGAACCAAGGGAAACTACTGGAGGCTCTCAAGAGTAGTCGTCAGGTGTTCATCCTTGGCCCTGCTGGTACTGGTAAGACGTATGTCACAGCGACATATGCTGCTGACTTATATACGATGAAGGAGATTGATAAGATCGTTATCACACGACCTCATGTGGCTGTAGGAAAGGAGCTAGGTTTCCTCAAGGGTGACTTGCAAGAGAAGACTATGCCTTGGGCATTACCAGTCCTAGACGTGCTAGAGAAGCACTTAGGGAAGGGTGCAGTGGAAACAGGTATTAAGTCTGGTAACATTGAGATGGCCCCTCTTGCTCTTATGCGTGGTCGTAGCTTTGACAATGCCTTTATTATTGTCGATGAGACACAGAACATTACTACGCATGAGCTTAAGATGCTTCTGACACGAGTTGGGGAGGGTACTACAATCGTTCTTAACGGTGATGTGCAGCAGAGTGACCTAAAGGAAGCTGATGGTCTCACAAAGGTTATTCACATGGCTAAAAAGTATATGCTGCCAGTGCCAATTATTGAGTTTAACATGGACGACATCATCCGATCTGACATTACGAAAATGTGGGTCAAAACATTCTACGCAGAGGGTATCTAATTGGCTAAATGGGAAGCAACTAAAATGCATGAGTATGACGAAGACAAGGGTAAGCCCTTTAATCCTGTAAACCGACCAAGCCACTATGGTCAAGGAAAGATTGAATGTATCGACTACATCGAAGACTTCCTGACACGAGAGGAATACATTGGGTACCTCCGAGGGAATATCGCAAAGTATCTACACCGATGGCGATATAAGAATGGTGTCGAGGACTTGAAGAAGGCTGAGTGGTACAAAGACCGACTTATTGAGTTGGAGACAAACGGATGACATTATTTGAAGGGTTGCTCCTAGTCAACCTAGTTATCAGCGTGTGGGTCGCCTACAAGTTAGGTATCGTAGAGACTGACATTGAGACGATCTACCAAGGTCTGGCAATGACAATGGATAAGGTAGGGCTGGGGGACAACGAGCCAGAGTAACCCTGCGAGGGAATTAGAATCAGAAAAGCCGTAGGCGTCCTTGAGTGGATACCTACGGCTTTTTTGTGTCTTACTTACGTCTGAATAGATTGATGAAACTCCTGCTTATCTCACTTGGGCTTGGGGCTAACCAGCCTAAGATAAGAAGGATAAGCATGAGAGGGTCAACCTCAGTGTTCTTAGTTGTGCTAGTATCCTGTATCACTGTGTCTACGGGGGCCTCTACACGTAGTTGTGGTCGTGTGTTACTAACGACACCAATAGTCTGGTTGTTCTCTTTACCGACCTGTGTGTTCGCTGCTACGTTCGGTCCCCCGCCCGTCAGTAGGCTCAGAGGACTTGCCCCGCACCCCGCCAGACTTACCAAACCAGTCCATACCGAAAGCCAAAGCACTAAACGTAAAGATCGGCCACACCAAGATTTCAATAGTATTAACATCTTTTGTTTCCACAATATAGCCAAGCCACAAGAACAGTACAAGGGCTACTTCACGTTTATATGTTTTCATCGTCCTGCCATAGCCTCTACAGCAGTACGAATAGCTTTAATATTCTCATCCATACGTGCAGAGGTTACAGCTTGCTGCTGCACCATGTTAGATAGTGTTTCTTGTCTAGTCTCAAGTCTAACGATGCTGACTTTGTTAGACTCCACTGCGTTATTTAAGGAAGCTACAAACCAGATGAGGGCTACGGTCTGCATAGCAATAGCAAATACCAAGGTCACAGGTACTGTTTTAGATAAGTGCCAAGGTTCTGTACTCATTTTGGGTAAGCCTTTCTGTCTAACTCAAAGTGTGGTGCATCATAGAAGGACTTCCAGTCACCACCCCACACGATAGGAATGTCAAGCTCTTCTGCTGCTATCTTCATAGCCTCAGCCATAACCTCGAAGCGTTCAAGGTCTTCCCAGTCTACAGGCCAAGGAACCATATCAACAGCATGGCCTGTAATGTGTCGTGAGTTCATAGTAGTAGACTTACCAGCTTTATACAAATCACGTTGACGGTTAATGTTACGGATACCTTCGATCACTGTAAAGTCTTGCTCAGTGATTGTGATGGCAAGTTTAACTACAGCAACAAGATCAGGGTGTACGCCCGACAGTTTCTGTAGGCTACGTTTTCCTAGTTTGTACGACATTATTAGGAAACCCTCACTGCTACACCAAATCGGGTGCGGGTGCCAGTCAGCAAACCACTAGACATCCAACGCCATGTCCCCCCCAAGGTAACTGTTTTACTAGCTGCTGCTATAGGGAAATCTCCTCCCGCTGACTGGTTTGTAGAACTATAAAGTTCCCACGTACCTAACAAGTTACCAGCAACTGTGTCACCTGCATTGTGGACAACAGAAGAATACCTCATAACGTGAGCATAAGTGCCAATACCGTTTAAAGACGTTGATGTAGCAGGGGCATGAGCAAGTACAGAAGCCTTAACATTAGCTGGAGACACAAGGCTCTGTGTAGTACCTGTACCAGTTTGCCAAGTTGCCGTTGTCTGATCCCCAAGGACACCTGTTTGAGTGCCAGCTGTAGTTACTACAGGGGTGTTGTCTAGGATTTCTAACCCCCCTGTCTGGTCGATGTAACCAAAGTTAAGCCAAGCTGTGTTAGCTTCGTTACGCATGTACAGGCGATTAGTATCTGTCTCATACCACAACATGTTAGCGAAGGTAGTGGTTGGTGCGGCATCGCCACTATTGTTAGAGGCCAGAGCCTTTAGCGCATTGTTAATGTCACTACGTGCGCTACTCGCTGTCTGGTTATTGATGGTAAAGTCGTGTTGTGACATATGTTAATACTCCACTGTAGCACTAAGTGCTGTTATATTCGGGGTTACTCTTGCATTAGTGTTAGATAGGATAGCCCTAAACTGTACGTAACGACCAATAGCTTCCCCAGATGCAGTTACCCAAGTTGCTGACGACAATCCAGCTACTGTTGTTGCAGCTCTAGCTTGTATTACTACAGCGAAGTCGTTAAAGTTAGCTGTCTCGTTTGTCCAAGTATCGAAGTTGCTAGGCCAAGTATCCCAGTTATTCGGTATGCTATCCCAGTTTACACTGCCACTAACCGCATCTAGGTGTTTACGAGAAACTGTTATGCCAGTGCTAAGTCGAACTGTACGGTTAGTGCCGACATCAAAGTAGCTTGCACCATTGTGGCTAAAGTTGTAAGTGCCTGTAGAGCCAGAAGTGGAGTAGCTTGTCATAAACAAGGAGCCACCAGATACTGTCAAGTTGCTCTTAGTGCCACTGAAAGAGGGACTCTCAGTGTGAGTTGTAGAAACCCCAAGCTGAGGTAATTCAGAAGCACCTACAACTGTAGAAGTAGCGGCAGCGCTTTCATTGCCAGTCTTGTCTACAGATGTCACAAAGAACTTACCAGCTAGTGCAGGGTAGGATATTGATGTCGCAGGTCTAGCGATCTTTTCGACGACAACAAGTGTAGAACCATCCCCAAAGTTAGCTGACGTATTTGCAGAGTAGTACAACTTATAGTGTGACAAGTCTAAGTCTGAAACAGATGGCCAGCTAAAGAAGATACTACCCCCTGACAGTAGGTGTGTAAGGGTACTAGGTACAGCTGGTGGTGTCGTATCCGCAGTAAGGTTGTAGTTTGTCTGTACCGCTTGGCCTCTGAAACCAAGAGCGTTAACTGGTGTTACAGAGATAGTGTAGTTGATTGGTGGCTCATTGATTTGAGGTGCATCTACACCAATGATCTCAAACCTACCAACTGAGTTACCCTCGTTAAGCAGGATTGTTTGCCCAACAGACTTGAATGTTGCGTCAGAGGTCTTCTTGTACTTAAGGATAACAGAGTCAACTCGCTCAATATCAGCACTGTTAACTTGTACTACAATTACGTTAACTACGTTCTCGTTAACCTCACGATACTCTTGCGAGACTGTAAGGCCAATAGAAGGTACCTCATAGTATTTCAGAAGGGTCGTGTTGTTAGACAAGATTTCTTGTTCGTCAGAAACACCAAAGCCAAACGCAGCCTCACTACTTTCACGAAGCTGCAAGTTAACTCTTAGGTCTAGGTTTTCTGGGTCTGGGTTAAGACGCCAACCTGTTACCTCAAAGGTTTTCTCAGAGCCGCTACCCCAACCATACCGCTCGTTACGAAACTTAATGAAGTCACCAACCTCAACGTCTAAGGCGTTTAAGCCAAAGTCCGCAGACAGGGACATCTGTTCTCTGCTTCTGTACAGTGTCTGCTTTGCTAGACGTTGCGCTGCAAAGCTGTTTGTGGTGAACGGTAACGGTAAGTCAACAGCTGTCTCTATGCCATTGTCGTCAGCGAGAAAGAGAGCGGACTCAACAGGCGGGTAGTCTGCGCTGACCCAATCCTGAGACTTGTCGATAAACGTACCAGTGACCTTGTTAAAGTTATCCCTTGTGGACACTTTCGTGTCAAGGGAGATACCAGACCTAAGATCGTCTAGCGTGAGTGTCTTAGTCGGTGTGATGAAGGCACCAGCGTATAGTTTCCATTGCCCAGCGCCCCAGAACAGGGTACCAGCGCAGGAGGTCATCATCTGTTTGAGTACATCACCGATAGATTGGTTAAGGCTGACGACACCATCAACAACATACTGAGGGGAACCGTCCGACAGAACGTCAGTCTTATCCGCTACAACAGCAGCGGCCTCAAACGTAGCATTGTCGATACTGTCATCGTCTAGTCCGTACTCAGAGGTCAGGTAGTCTCTAATCACCCAAGCAGCATTGTTAGTATATACAGGTGCTTGTGCTACGCCATTAACAGTCTTAACTACCTTCTTGCCCTTTACCACTGCGGTAATGTTAGGTATGCCGTTTGTGTAAGCGTCTTGGTCGTATGTGAAACGACAATACAGGTAAGCGATACCTTTGCCTACGAAGTCATCACCAACGCTTGTTTCTGCTATCAGGGTATCAGACAAGTCCTTAGTGCTATTAGCAAAGTTGCTTTCCTTGGTTGTCTGGTTACCACGGTGCTTGTATATCTTTAGGAAGCCATTGTAAGGCTCAGAAGTCACATCCTCGTTGGACATAGTGACGATCTCATCATTCAAGTAGATGTCGCCAATCTCTTCAACCTCATGGTTGGCTAGTACGATGATCTGGTGAAGTATCTTGTTGTTGCCACCAGTAGATTCTATGAAGGTAACAGTACCACCCTTGCGCACTTGACCGTAGACGACCTGTGAGGGTTCTGTAGCGCCCTTACCGTTCACCAGTAGCCCTGAGCTACCAGATGCGCTACCGAAGTCTGGTTTAGGAGCTAGTACGCTAAGAATGGCGCTAGTAACCAGAGTGGTGGCGATATAACCCACTGCCCCTTGAATGAACATAGCCACACCAGCTGTTGCAGCAGTCTGACCCAAGATCATGGCACCAATAGTTACAGGGTCTCTAGGAGCTACCTCCCAAGAGTTAGCATGACGCATTACATTGAATGGTAGGTTATTTCTCATTTAAGAACCCATGCACTTTCTACGTCTTCGACGTTTAATCTGATAAGACCTTCTTTAGATAAGAAGACACTCCTAGACCCAAGGGATATACCAAGGGCTACACCAGTTACCCACCTCTGGTTCCTCTTTGTCGTGACAAGACTGCCAAAGACGGGTTGTTCGACCTTAGTCATCTTATGTTGCAAGGCTGCATCTACTGTAGAGTATCTAAACTCCCGTATCATAGAACGCTTACCGTGAGGCATGGACCCATTCATATAACGACCCATCCAGTCGTCTGCATAGCCCACACCGTACATAGCCCTAAAGGCACCGTTAGTAAAGGTAAAGCAGTCGTGAGTACCCCACTCGAATGGGAGACCCGATACATTCTCTAAGTAGGCGTTTAGCCTGTCGCTCTCCCCCATGCTACTTGCTGGTCCTGTATAGACTGCACGTAGGAAAAGAAAGTATCACCACTGTGACGGGACCTGTGGCTTTCATCTGTGTATCTCCAATTACGGGAACGCTCCAACTCGACCAACTTACTCTCAATAGTCATAACTACTGTGGCCATGTCAGGCTCGTCTGTGATTTGCATAGTGTCCATTTGGCCACTAAAGATTTCAACGACAGCAGAGACACTCTTTTCGCCCATGTAAACTCTGGCCTTACGTCTTTGGTAAGGCTCTTGCAGAGCTAGGGAGATGATAGAGGAGTCGAGACCTGTCAGACTAAGAGTCATTGCTTTAGCAGATAGGTCGCCAACTTCCTCAGCGGCTGCAATATTAAGCAAGGCACCCGTACCAGTGAAGACCTGATTGACGCCCCTTACGTTGATAGTCCTATTGCCAAGACCAGTCCACATACGCATCGGACCTAAGTTTATGGTATTACCATTGACATCTGTGGTAGTCTTAACGTCGAATAGTAACTCTACAGCGTAGAAGGGTTCTACCGAGTTACTAGTAAGAGCGGCAAGTAGGCCACTGTCTATTGTACGGCTCATTAGAGTACCTCCGTAGCACCAAAGGATATGCCAAAGAAGTTGGCGTTATCGACAGACCAAGACGTTTCATTCGCGGCAAGTCTAAACACACCAGATGATTTGACCAAGACAGCTGATACGTTAGAACGAGCTTTACGCAGCTTAGGCCATATCTCTAATGTACCAGAACCACTCTTGTCAACCAAGACCTTATGTAGTGTCGCATCAGAAGCAGCCCCCAGCTGAATATAGTCGCCAGCTTTGAGTGTGCCTGTCATAACAACAGCAACGCTATCGTCGCCAACACTACCGCTAATTGTAGCAGAGGTAGCAGTACCCCTAACATTCTTAGCAGAGGGGTCGTATAGCAAAAACGAACCTGCACGACCCTTTAGCGACATAAGAAATGCCACCCAAGATTCAGCATCGTCTCTGTTCATAGGAGGCAGAGTTACGTCCGCCTCCCACATTTGACCATCGTAGGAATGTGTCTGTGACTTGTATGTGAACGGGGACATAGATACAGCTACTGTATTCTTAGTACGAAGTTCAATACTGGCCATACCAATGTTAGTTGGCATATTGAGTGGATAAGATATAGCCATTATGCAAATGCACTCCCATAACTACCGCCACGTCTCTTCGCATCAAGTACAGCACCTTTGGCACTCTGAGCGATCTGTGGCATCATCTGTCTGATTTCAGCACGTACAGTAGCCTGTACGCCTGTCGATACGTTGATGTTCTGGACGATAGTAACACCACCAGCATTAGTTTGACTTGCAGGAGTAATGTGTCCGCCACCCATAGAAGGTGTGAATATCTCAGGACCACGTTCACCGACAAGGTAACTACCACCACCAGCGACCATGCCACCATTAGCTGCGGTACCGTAGGTACTCATGGCATTACCAATCTTTGCTATACTAGCATTACCAGACTTGCCCAGAAAACCACCAAAGGCTTGTACCATTTGTTGTACAACAAGAACTTTGTATAGGTGCTTAATGATGTCACTGGCCATAGACTTAAAGGCTTCTTTGACAGATTTAGTGCCATCTACGATACCCATAAGGGCGCTTTCCATAGAACTTCCGATAACTTTAGCCATAGCTTCTGATGCTTTAGCAGCTTCTCTTGCAAGTCTCTCAGCCTCTTTAGCCAACTTAAGTCTATCAGCTTCCGCCTTAGCCGCATCTCTGGTAGCTTGAGCAGAGGCTTTTTTTGCTTCTACTTCGTCATAAGCTGCTATTGCAATCTTCTTCTGGGTTTCTAACAATTCTAGAGCGGTCCACCACTCATCGGTATCTATGTTGAGGCCATTCTTAGACAACTCTTGTAGCTGCTTCTCCACCTCTAAGTTTTGTTGCTTTACAAAGAGCGCCCTACCTTCTAGTCCCTCCAGAGCTTGCGCTGTTTCAGTGCGTTCTCTGATCTGGTCTATTAACTCTTGACCTTCCGCTAGTCTCTCAGCGGCATCTTCTCTGGCGTCCTGCGCGTCTGTCAAAGTAGTATTTGTCGCTTGCAGGTCTCGTATAACCCCTAACTGTTTTTCAAGGTCTTCGAGTTGCCCCGTGTAGCCACTCATTATTGTCACACCAAAGGCAGTTACAGTATCCCCTGAACGGATTCCAGGTCTGGCACCTAATCCACCCTCTTCACGAGCAGCTTCTTTGGCAGCTTGTTTTGCCTTTATGTCTGCCATAGCTGCCATGATAGTAGCTTCTGCGACAGACTTGATGCTATTCTGTAGCATGTAGTTCTCTAGCTTTAGGGACTTAGCTGCGTCTTTAGCCTGAGACATTGCCTCTTTATAGGAAGCAAAAGAGGTTGTGCCTACATCAGAAGCCCTCTTAGCAGCCATGAACGCACCAGCAAGTCCAGTACCGATAGCTAGGATCATACCAGCGATAGCACCATATGGACCAAAGATGCCCAACAACTGTGAACCCTGCTGACCAAGGGCCACCATTGCGCTAGTTCCACCTTGTACTTGGACCGCGAAATCCTGTATCTGATAACCCACTTGCTGCATACCTACAGCACCAAAGCGTTTCATCTTACGGGCGTTTACACCAGCTACTTCACCGAACTGGTTGATGGTTACGCCAGCCATCTTAGCGTTTGCTTGTATCCGCTTAAACGAATCTGCGTATTCTTTTTGTGTGGCAGCACCAGTAGCAAGAGCTTTCTGTGCGATAAGAACTTGGTCTTTGAAAGCCTTAGTAGCCCTTGCAACAGGGTCAATCGCCATCTGCAACTTATTAAAGTCTGCCTTAGCGGACTTAGCGGTCATCTGAATCTTATCTTCGGTCTTATTTAAGTATTCATTCAGAACCTTAAGGTCCGTAAAGTCGATATTAAACTCTGCTACATTAGCCATTCATGGACCTCATAAAAATTGTGTCGAGGGCTTTGATAACCTCAACTTCTCTTGCGTCTAGTGGAGATAGGGTTGTGTTCATCCACGCCTGTATCTCTTGGTACGTTATGTTGTTTGGGCCGTTAAACCCCATAGACCTAGTTGTACTAAGGGCCAAGAAAGCAGACCAAACGTAGGAAAGCAGGTATGGAAACTTTGGCCCATCCAAATCTTTTGGCCTACGACCAGTCTGTTTTTCTACCTGCTCTAAGTGTTGTCTTCTTGAGGTTTTTCCATCGTCAGACTTGCTAAGGGAGAACTCACTCTCCGCATAGTCAAGTAGCTCACGAACTAGCCCATCATAAAACCCATTGAGTTAGAGATACCTTCGTCAAGCTGGTCTTTAATCCAGAACACCTCTGTGTACAGATTCTTGGCTGCTTCAACAGTTAGTTCTGGCTTCTCCCCATTAAAAGTCAAGTCCCAAGATTTAGTAGCTTTAGCCATAACCTCTAGGGTATTATCTTCTAACTCTTCTGAGGTAATATCAACCTTACCTGTCTTACCCGCTACCTTCAAACGCCTGTTCGTCTGTTCGTGCATAACACTCTTATACTCTTTTGAGTGAGTTGCATGAAGTGTAATCGTCATAGGGGTATCATCATCGTTCTTAAGAGCTTCCCCTGTGATTGGGTGCTTTAACTCTATTTCAATGGTATTAGATTTCGGTGTCAGGTCTTTAAGGTCCATCGGGATTTCCTTTTATGTCGGGTGTGAATAAAATGGGGAACGCTGGACCCGACACCAACGCTCCCCGCCCTCGCGAGGGGTCTCTTTAGCTACGTGTAATACGTAGGCTTGTTTGTTCAGTGTCGTCACGTAGAGCGACGAAAGACAGGGAGATCATACGGCTTGTTGGGCCATCGACACCTACGTCTGCACTGTTAATCTTACAGCGGGGGAAGAAGAACTCCAAAGTGTTAGGAGTAGCTTCGTTGTCACCTACAGTAACTTTAAGGGATGTTTCAGTCTCGTTGATAAAGCGATTAAGCATTGCTGCGTCTTCAAAGTACACTGACATAGAACCTTCGACGACTGCATTACCAACCTCAAGGGAAGGTGCGCTGTCGTCGCCAACTACGAAGGTAGGTGCTAGTCCGTTTGTAAGCGTGAAGTCCATCGCTGTAACGATAGCTGAGGTTGTTCCACCGATCTCTAGGTCACCAGAGTAAGCATCGTATGGAGATGCGTTTGTAGCGGCGTCCTGTGTCTTCTGTGCGGCACTGATGGTCATGTCTTTGCCAACCATACCGAAGGTACCTGCGACCATAGCGTTAGGTGCAAGGTTCACTGACATCGTGTTGACTGAGCAACCTGTGAACAAACGAGCTTGGTCGATGTCCGCAGCGTAATCTTCGATTGAGAAATACTTTGGTGTAGTGCCGATCTTGATTACGTTAAGCGCCCACGTAGACATCATAGCGCCTTCGATAATTTCGTCGAAGTCTGTGTCGCGAAGGTCAGCTTGGATTTCACCAGCTACTGTGCGGTTACCGTGACGGTCCACACGGGACATACGGTCAGCTTGAATGTCTGTACCTTCAACACGGTCTTTAGTCATGTTAAGTGAGTGAGACGTGAATGGTAGATTTTGGAAGTTACCAGCTGGTGTCGTACCGAAAGTGCTTTCGACGATGTAAGACAGACTGGAACGTGAACCCTGTGCAAAGGCCATATTGTATTCTCCTAGAATTAGTTGTATGCGTAACAGGCTATGTTGACTGGGACGAAGTACCAAGGGCTGTTAAGAAAACCCTGTTGTCTTTCGGCGTAATCAATTCTAACTGTTAGACCATTTGATGATATTGAGGTTACAGCCTCAAACGCCTCTATGACGTTCTTAGCAAGGGTGTCAGCTTCGGATGGACCAGAGCCTTCTGGGGCATAACAGTTTATAGCGAAAAGGCTGTCATACCTTTGTTGTGGGTTTAATCCCCTCACAGCTGGTTTACGTGTAACTGGCATGTACATGGCCTGTAAGTAAGGCACACCATTTTTAGGTACGTAAGATACGTTCTCGTAAGCTATCTCAGGGAGGTCTATTACGTTTGAAAGATGCCCTTCAAGGATAGCCCTGATTTCTTTATTTATGTCAGCCATATTTTATCCTTAGCCTCTCAAAGACCCTGTGGTTACGCTCAACTCCCCAGTTCTCAGAACTTCCGTGTGGCGCTCCATTCCGTAGAGTGACAATAGATACCTCTTCAAAGTTTATCTTGCCAAGGTCAACTTCTAGTAATGCGCGACCCTCACTTGCTTTTTGTGCTGGAGGTTGGTTACGCTCTTTTCTATGGGAACTCTTACCTCTTGGTTTACCTGCCCCTGTGGAAAATGAGAAGGAAGTTATGTAGGCTCCAGTATCAACAAATGGTGTAGAAAAAGTTATAGCACTGTCTGCAATATCCTCAGCTAAGTCTCTAGCTTGCATCTCACCCCAAGCTCTTATCTTATCAAACTCAGAATTGAGTACGCTTTTGTTTACTTTAAAGGTTGACTTCATTATTCAGTTACCTCACAGATATAACACACAACGGTACCACCAGAGAACATTGTCGAGACAGATGAGATGTTAACGACACCCCCAAGACCAGAGATTTGGTCGCCATCATCAGGTACAGTACCAAGGTTAGTGGGAGGTATTACACACTTACGTGAGCCACGTCTGATGTCGCTAAGAATGATACCCTCTTGCAAATCGTACATGTAGCCAGTGAAGATATAGTTCTCAGTCGTGCTGCTTGCAGACCCTGTAGCGGGATCATATGACCCTGCGGTGGACTTGATAAGGGTTAGTTGTTGACCGTAACGCTCGACCAGTTTGAGTAAGTTGTACGCTCTCATGTGACCTGTCCTTACTCGTAGTTATAATCTGTTTTGTCTATCTTGAACTGGTCTTTAGTAAACTCAGGCTTAACACGGTTGGTGTTAGCTCTTACGCCATCAACAGTGGATACTGTAATACCGCCAGCTGCAATTCCAATGCCACCCAACTTCTGTGATTGATACTCAAGTGTATCAGCGAGTGCAATGTAGTGAACTTTAAGCTGTGATGCACTTTCCTTAAGCGCACCGCTGATCTCGTTGTCTACGTTGCGGGAGTATTTGGCTGCGATGACACGACATAACCAAGCACTAGACTTGTAGACGTTGTTGTTAGCTTGAGCTAAGGCGAAGGATACTTCCTCGTCTTGCACTTGTTGGTCGTTCGTATCGGTATCACCAATAAGCAACCTGATGGCATTCAACCGTCCAAGCGCGTTACTTGTGTTTAAGTTACCTTCGTCATAGCTCCAAGCCATCAGTCATTCTCCAACTGTCCATGTGTTCTGCGCCAACTACGGATCAGACCGCGCTGTTTATCATTTATCTTAGACTGCTTGCACCGCTTACGGTCATACTCTGTCTTAGAGCTAGTCTTAGCCTTTACTTTCTCATTGATGGTCGCTACTACAGATGCGAGTGCGTCTGCACCAAGAGATTCTAAACCATCGCCAACCTTGGCCATAGCCTCTAGGTCACCACTATGATATAGGTAGTTATTATTATATAGAGACTCTACAGCAGTCTTATCTACTGATAGCTCTTTCCAAGGGAAGTGTTCTTGCCGATCCCATGTACGGTTCTTACCAGTAAAGGGAACTTTAACAAACAAGGGTCGGTCATACTGTAGGGGGGTAGTCATCGTCGGGGTTCCTTAATGTAAAGCGGTGGGGACCCGAAAGCCCCCACCTAAGTTGTTTAGGCTACTACT
>OBMK010002443.1_pt1 | contig 14056 bp, 14 predicted proteins | sample 1539081 | NCBI WGS metagenome assembly OBMK01 (sample SAMEA3355528, study PRJEB22509) | marine metagenome | biome: marine; feature: river plume; material: water | place: USA | collected 2010-08-07 | depth 0.5 m | reverse complement strand
CGAAATAACACCGTCATGACTGCAGCCAGAACTAATCCAATATTTATTGTGACAACATAGCCATATTTTTGTGCAAGTTGTGGTGCAAAATACGCGCTGCAAATGATACCAAGCGCGCTGGTGCCGCTAATAATGCCAATTTGTTGAAATGAAACTTCTAGGGTTTCCATCCACAGAGCGATCAACGGCAGATAGCCACCGAATGCTGCGCCTTAGGGCGATTGCGATAATGAAATCATAACCATGCCTGGCGCAATGGTCATGGCATCTGCAGCATTGGTTAATTTACGGAACATAGAATGGTTTTAAAAAGAGTAAGATGTCAGAGGTCCCACCAGAATTTTCCAAGCTCAGAAGAAGGGTCAACTCCCAATCGTATCACTCCCTAAACATCTGAAGCTTTGGCCTGCGTTTTATCTTCTAACAAAATCCTAATAAGTGTGTTTTGTCATGCTTTTTATTCTACTTTTACGTTAAAACTCCCTGTTCTTGCTGATAAAATTACCCGTTAATTTTTCAAGTAAAAGCTTTTCATTTTTCGCTAAAACAAGTTATTCGCAGATTGATTTAACGGAAGCTTTCACTGCCTCTGGTGCGAAAACTTGATCTAGCCATCCATCACGGAAGATGACCGGTTCGGCTTCTGAGATTGCCAACATACATCCGTCCGAGAGTTTTCCTCCCGGCTGAACACCGAATGCAACCGCCAGTAGAATTGTTAAGTGACCGAGTAAGAAGTCTTCCGCAGCTTGGTATGGAACCCCTCTGCGTGCTGCTTCGTCCGTGGCGTCCTTTAGTACCTTGGCGAAGGTCGCTCCAACAGACTCAGATAATGCTGGCTCAAGGAGAGCCATTTGCTCAACGGTGCAACGATGCGATCGCATTACAGGACGGTAGAAATCCCGCGCAATCTTTTCGCACATCGCATAGTGTTCTTCGGGCCCTTGTGCGAGTGCACAGATGATATGCTGTTTTGCCGCGATCCCCCCGAAATAGTCTTTTTTTGCGTCTGGCGCGGTTTCATCATTGAATAGAGGTGGATGGCAGGGGTGAGCGACAAAATAAGTGATGTCGTCACGGTTTGGTAAGGTTTCAGCGTGCGGGGCTGCGGCGTCGAGCATGATGACAGCGGTCCCACTACTCAGTTCATTGACAAAGCCTGACAGTACCTTGCCAATTAACCGGTCCGGAACTGCCAAAATAACCGCTTCGGCCTCGCTCAGCGCTTGATTTTGGTTGACACAATCGATTCCAGTTTCATCCTTCAATCGTTGTTTGCCTACGGGATCAATCTCGACGTGCAACACATCATGATCAGACTCCATCAGGTTTGTCGCCAGACGCACCCCCATCTTTCCGCCTGCGCCCATCAGTGTAACTTTAGTCATGCTTTCACTCCCTTTTTTGTTGGCGCAGCAGTACTGTCGCCCTATTTTCCCGGTTCAAGTTTGTGGCCCGCCTTTGGCTTCGAGGAAAAAAGTTGGTTGTCCCATTTGGCCACCCTTCAAGGTAACTTCAAGACCATCAATTGCCGGATCAGCACGGGTATGGACGCGGCACAACGGCGCGCCTGGTGCGAGCGGAGCGACGGCTGAAAGAGCGTCGGCCCCAAGTTGCGTTAGCGCGTGCCCGGACGTATCGCCGCCACTGATAGCGATGCGCTGCATCTTTGTTTTGCGCCGGATATCAGACACGAGTTGTCCAAGGGCAGTACCCAGCCGAGCGTTTACGTCGCTTGATGTAGCTCTATATGTCGTGATGGCCTCAGCCACCCGTGCGACCATCGGGTCATCAGGGCCGCGCGCGGTTGTTACCAAGACGTCATGTCCTTGTGACAGTAATGACAGGCATTCTGCCTGTATAAATGCCATTTCCGCTGCCAACCGCCGTTGATCCGTCGCAGTGGAGGCATCAAGATTGAGGATCTGAAATCCTTTCGCTTCTGCCACCGCGATCTGATCAGCGGTGGTCAGCGCACAGGAGCCTGACACCACGAATATCTGATTAACTGAACTGAGAACCGGGGCTGTGTGCTGCGCGTCCAGCATGCCACGTGCGCGCCACTGAGCAATAAGCGCATATTCCACACCTTGCGAACCGACTGTAAAGACCGTCCGTTCATCAGAACAGATGATCCGTCCAGCTTCGGTAAGAGTTTCGTCATCCACCACATCGATTGCGATGATTTTTGCTCCAGCAGACCGGGCGCGACTGATAACGTAGTCACTTTCTCCCGCCTTCATTGCTACCAGATCAACGATTCCGACCTTAAGATGAGTTTGAGCTGCGAGATGCTTTCCCAAATCGGCTTCGCCCATTGGAGTAACCGGATGCCGGGACATCACCGGATGCCGGTCTAAACGATAGATGTCGGCGCCTGCGCCCGCAAAGAGCGTACCAAAGGCTTGAAAACGCCGTATCTCAGGGGCGCCGACTACAAGCGGCACCCAATCAGAGTCAAAAACAGCTGCCCCGAGTTCCGTCGCTGTGCCAATGGAACCTATATCCGGAGAAGAGTCGAAGGTAGAGCAGGTTTTGTAATGTGATACCGGCGCGCCTAAATGTTTAAGTTTGGTAAACACGCCTGGCAAATTGGCTTTCATCCAACCGGGGTCTTTGGTGCGCGCGATGCCTGCGACGCCGATGGCCTGCAGCTCAGGGTACTCTTTAAGGATGTGAGGCGCGGGGGCCTCCATGAACACCATGGTGGGCACTCCTGCAAAACTCAACACCTCCATGACGGCAGTTGAGCCAGTGAAATCATCGCCATAAAAAGTGAGTAGCGGTGCCATAATCTGCCTCTTCAAAATGTAGCGAGAGCGGCTGTAAGTTCATGGTATTCTTTGGCATATACCTCAACATCAACTCCCTGCATTGCCGCATCATATGCCTGTCGCATTGCCTTTACACCTTCAGTCACACCATCGGGATGCGCGATAATCCCGCCTCCTGCAGTCACAAGCACATCGGGAGAACCTGCTGCGTTTAGTGTTGCGGCCGCCTGACGAACTGTCTGACCCGACGAAAATACGGGTACAGCGCACATCGGGGAGTTTCCGAACAGGGGATCATTCAAGGATGCGACGGAGGCTGCAACGCTTTCGTTACTTTCAGTGAACTTGTTGTCGAACCCGTTCACGTGCATGTGGTCCGCTCCGGCCAATCGCCACAACTTTGACCATGCTGGATATGACCACCCAAGTAAGGGGTCGCGGGTTAGTGCACCCCAGCCTGCACGGTGTGCGTGTATCGGCAACTCCGTGTGCCGCCCAATGTCGATCATGCCTGACATGCCTACGCCTGTCAGATTAACCATCACACAAGTCCCTCCACAATCACGTACCAAGTCGTGCCGCCTACGCATCTCATCGATTTCACCAGTGAGGTTGAAAGCGACCATTGCCTTTTTGCCGGTTTTGTCTGCTGCTGCGTTCACGGCCCGCATAGTGGACTTGACCCGATCTTCGAAAGGGCACGCTGGACCATCAGCTTGTAATTCATCGTCTTTAATAAAATCTATTCCGCCAGCGCATAGGTCAGTCACCAGCGCTCCGGTGGCTTCTGCCGACAGACCGACGCTTGGTTTGATGATTGTTCCGATCAATGGTCGCTCAGGGACGCCTGCAAAAGCGCGTGTGCCCTGAATTCCGAACTTTGGACCTGCGTAACGCTCAGCAAAGGCAGTAGGCAATCGCAAATCAAGAAGCCGAATGCCGGAAAGCGGCTGAAGCTCAAACAAGTTCCCAGCAATTGTCGTGATCAAGTTCGGCAAGGATGGGCCAATGTTATCAAGAGGCCAAGAAAGTGTTACAAATGCTCGGTGCCAAATCTGCTGGTCTTTTGGCTGCATTGCACCCGGTAAAGTGGGGGTCAAGACCGGTTCCAACGCTTCGAGTTGTTCGATACGCGCCGCGGCGCGTAGTTTGAGCTCGGGTGTCTCGGCTGGAACTGGTCGGAATGTGCCCGAAGACTGCTCGCCTGCCATGATTTCAGCAGTCTGCATCGGATCAATCGCTGTCTCGATGAGATAGTCGGCCTCAATGCGGATTGGACCTTTCGTAATCATACCGCTTTTGCCACATAGAGTGGATTAGACCGATCCAGATGCGAATTGATTAGCCGGACGGCCCCCGCAGAATCATGATTTTCTAAATAATCGACTAGCTTGGCATGTTCTGATAGTGTTGTGTTTTCCCTCCCAGACCAGCGCAGGACAGGCGTGTAATATTCAAGTAGCCAGTTTAGCATTGCCCGTATCACCACTTGCAACAATGGGTTTTGAGATAGCTCTGCAATCTCAACGTGAAAGGCGATATCAGCTAGAATGAAATCTTTGTGACTTTCCAGTTTCTCGCGTTGTACTTCAATAAGGCTTCTTAGGCGCGTCGCATCATCTGGGGTGCAGTTCTGTGCAGCCAGTTGTACTGCGCCGGTCTCTAAAATCTTTCTGACTTGCTTGAGATGCGCTAAGTTGGAGGGCTTAGAGGAAAGCAAGAGTTTTGCAATCTCGTCCACTTGGGCCACAGCAATGGTGGCGTTCAATTCGTTCACGCGGCTGCGTTCGCCCTGTGAAATTGTGATAACGCCTTTGTTTGAAAGAGTTTGCATCGCTTCGCGCACTGCGGGACGCCCAACTTCGAATTTGTTCATAAGGAAACGCTCGGATGGGAATGGATCACCAGGGGCTAATTCACCCGAAACAATCATTGACCAGAGCCGTTCATATACTTGGTCGGACAGTTTTTGTCGAGTAATAGGACCCGTTGTGCTGTCATTCGGTTGTGAGTTGTTGTCTGCCATTTATTCTCTTTCCCTTGAAATAATATATCAACTGTGTACTGGTATGACAAGGTAATAAGTTTATTTTGGGAGAATGGCACTTGAATGTTGCACTGATAGGTTGTGGCTTTTTTGCCCAAAACCAACTGCGGGCTTGGCGTGCTATCGAGGGAGTGAAAGTCGTTGCGCTGTGCGACACTGACCCTATAAAGCTTAATGCGACTGGCGAAGAGTTTAGTATCAAGCGCCAATACACCAACGCCGCTGAAATGTTCCAAGATGGTGGTTTCGAAACCGTCGATATCGCCACAACCGTTTCGTCCCACAGAGTACTTGTAGAAATGGCTGCGTCAAAAAAGATACACGTGATCTGCCAAAAGCCCTTTGCTGAAAATATAGCTGACGCTCGCGCCATGGTCAGTGCAGTAGAGGCCACAGGAAAAACCCTCATGGTACATGAAAATTTCCGTTGGCAATCTGCTGTACGCACCGTTATCGAAGAAGTGCGCAACGGCACTATCGGAGACCCGTTTTTTGGCCGAGTCAGCTTTCGTTCGGGATATGACGTGTTTGCTGGTCAACCCTATCTAGCCGAAGGAGAACGGTTCATTATTGAAGATCTTGGCATCCACATCCTTGATATTTCCCGCGCGTTATTTGGGGATGTGGCGAGGGTCTCAGCTATAACTCGCCGTGTAAACCCTGCGATCAAGGGCGAGGATGTGGCTACTATCCTTATGGCTCACAAGAGTGGAGCTTCCAGTGTTGTAGATTGCTCCTACGCAACACGACGCCAGCCCGAAACCTTTCCCGAAACTATGATCGAAGTGGATGGGGATAAGGGCACCATTCGTTTGGATTCAGGATATTTGATGACGGTCCAGGTAAATGGCGCGTCCGAGAAACGGGACCTATCGCCGCCAGTTCTGCCTTGGGCTTCTAAACCATGGCACAATATTCAAGAAAGTGTGCAAATTATTCAGCAGCATTTTGTCGATTGTCTGCGCGATGGGAGACAACCTGAAACCAGCGGATGCGATAACCTCCAAACTTTGGGTCTGGTAGAGGCCGCTTATCTGTCAGCTGCCACTTGCCGGACGGTGGAGACATCTGAAATATGACTGAGGCAGTCCGCCTTTATGGTACTGACGTACCGCCCGCTGTCTCTGAGCGCATCAAAGTGGGGCGGCTATCTTTCACTTTAGAGGAAGGCGCACTACGCCACATTTGCGTTGATGGAACCGAAATCATCAGAGGTATTGCTTTTTTGGTGCGTGATGGGGACTGGGGCACACTAACGCCGAAACTGTTTGAAGTATCGCGCAACTGTGACGCCAAACGCTTTTCCGTTATCCTAAAGGCGGGCTTCGATACGGCTAATGCGACGCTTGAAGTTTCCATTTTCATAGATGCTGGACCCGCTGGACTTTCTATGCGAGCCGAAGGACTGCCTAATGGGACTTTTGAAACCAACAGAACCGGTTTTTCGGTTTTACACCCAGCGGGCCTTGCTGGCTGTCCAGTTGCGATCATTCATTCTGATGGCACCACCGAGGCGTTGAACTTTCCCACGCTCATCGATCCCTGGCAACCATTTATGGACATTATCTCCATGACGCACCGAGCAAACGGGTTGGCTGTAAGTTGTGCGTTTGAAGGGGATACCTTTGAAACCGAAGACCAGAGGCAATGGGGGGATGCTTCGTACAAAACTTATGTGAGGCCTTTGGCTCTGCCTTGGCCCTACTTTTTGACGGATGCAGAGCCTTTTTCGCAATCTGTATCTATCGATTGGGTACAGGACAATACCCAGTTCCACGCATTTTGCGATAAACCCACCATAAGCAAGATGGCGTTTCCAGAAACCGCGATTTCTCTGACTGCTCACGATGCAAGTCGTTTACTAAAACATCCGGAGGACATTGTGCAAGTGTCGCCGCAACGCTTGCTCTGTCACCTAGACGCGACAGCCAATGAAATCTCTAAGCAGATTAAAACGTTTGCAAAACTACAAGCCTCACTACCTGAGTTGATTTTCGATCTGGAATTAATCTGCGGTTTTGACAAAGATCCCCTGATCGAACTACAAAATGTACAATCCACTATGCTTGCCGCGGGTTTAAAACCGGACAGCGTCTTGATATGTCCTGCTGTTGACCGTCAATCGACTCCGCCCGGGTCCGATTGGCCGTCTTGCCCACCTTTGACAGAAATACACAAAGCCAGCGCAGCAGTGTTCGCTGACTGTGTTCGAGGCGGCGGCATGGTCAGCTTTTTTCCAGAACTGAACCGCAAACGACCTCCAGTTGAGTTGCTGGATTTTGTGTCTCACAGTCTCTGCCCAATCGTGCATGCCGCCGATGATATTTCAGTTATGGAGACTCTAGAAACTATCCCACATATCACCCGTACCGCGCGCGCGATAATGGGTGAGGCAAGCTACCGAATAGGTCCTTCGACAATCGCAATGCGTCTCAATCCTTATGGCCAGCGCACGATATTAAATCATGACCGTTCTCGCGTTTGCATGGCTCACGATGATCCCCGGCACGGAGCAGTGTTTGGAGGGGCTTACGTGATCGGATTGGCTTGTGCTTTAGCTCCCGCTGGTGTTGCGGTTTGGACACCATCTGAGCTTTACGGGCCTAGGGGGCTCAAAGGTCCGCTCAATGATGCGATCGCTTTACTCGCTAGTTGTGCGGGAGAGCGCGTGCAAAAGGCAGTGCTGATCAATGGGACTGCAGAGTTAATTATTGGTCAAACGCGGATCTTAGCTAATCTTACAAGCGAGCCTCAATTTGGCCTGCTACCTTATGAATTCAAAGCGACTTAGACGTTGATAAAATTTAGATTTTCTGGCTTTGACATACCGCTTATTAAATGAATTAGTATTGTCGCTTGGTATGGTAAATTGAATGGAGATAGTCCACATTCATTTTATCGCCTTCTAACACGTCTATCATTAAATAATTGAGGGAGATTCCATTATGAAACACGTCCCAAAAGAAACAACTGATGAATCTCTTATTCAGGAGTTTCTGAATAATGGCGGTAAGATTAGCCATGGTAAAACCAAGCCGCCGGCGGCAGAGCTTGGCCTTAGTAATAATCAGTGGAACAATAAACTCACAAAAGAAGAGAAAGCTGCACGCGATAAAAAAACATGATTGCTTCAATAATTTTATTTTGAATGCTTATTTCAGGAAGTTGTCATGTTAATCATTTGTAAGAAAAGCTCCATTATACTAATTTAGTAAACAAAGAAATTAGCTCGTCAATTACTCTGATTTTGGAATAAAAATCCTCTTTGAGGTTATTTTAAATATGAGTGATTAGTAGTTAAACTCTCGGTGCGATGATGATTTATGCAAGGGCTTTCAGCCCTACATGAGCCTAATAAAGTGACCTGACTTAGGAGACGCCGAAATGTCTATGGAGCAACGTAAACTTCCAACAGTTTTAGATCTACGAGCCTTAAAAGGACAAAAGCAGCTTACAATGTTGAGGTACTTTTCTCTTGATGAGGCGGCAGCAGCAGAGGCGGCGGGCATTGATATCGCTTCAGTTCCAGCAGATATTTTGTTTCATCCACGATACCGTGAAGTTGCGCCAAGTATTTTTTCTATGGCGGGGCAAACGCATACTGAATGTGGAACACCTCACGAATACTTTAAATGGTGTAACTCTGCTATAGAGCGCGGCGCTGATGCAGTTTATTGTTCTGGTTCTTTTTCTACAGTGGAAATGCTAGCGAAAGAATTCATACCTGTCGTTGGGCATGTTGGTCTTGTACCTTCAAGAGCGACTTGGACAGGTGGTTTTAAGGCAGTAGGGAAAACAGCGGAAGAAGCGCTTCAGCTTTTCAAGCAGATAAAATCCTATGAAGATGCTGGCGCAATTGCGGTTGAATTAGAAGTTGTACCAGTTGAGGTCGCAACAGAACTTTCGAAACGCACAAGTCTGCTTGTCTGGTCGATGGGGGCGGGCGCCGGTTGCGACGCGCAATATCTCTTTTCGAATGATATTCTAGGATACACAGAAGGTCATATTCCTCGCCATTCAAAAGTCTATCGTAATTTCAAGGCAGAGTATGATCGACTTCAGCTAGAACGCATTTCTGCATTTAAAGAATTTGTAGACGACGTCGATAATGGAGCTTTTCCTGAAACATCACATTTAGTGCATATGGATAATGATGAGTTAGATCGTTTTTTTGAGGGTTTGGATAAAGTTTGAATGAAATACGTCTTAGCTTTAATCTTTATTCTGCTTGCAAACTTCGCCTCCGCTCATAGTGGCGGACTTGATAGAAATGGTTGTCATTCAGGTTCGCAAAAGTACCACTGCCACAAAAAGATTAATAAGTCGGCGCTACCAAAGCCAGGAGACATCCTTGAGGGGCAGGTAACACGTGTAAGAGATGGAGATACTATTGAAGTAAATGGAGTGGCCATAAGGCTTTCCGCATTAGATTGCCCCGAGCGCGGTACGCGAGGTGGTGAGCATGCAAATCGGTTAGCTCAACAGTTTTTAAATACAAAGGCTGTATGTGAGTTAACTGGCGCAAAAACTTATGACCGGTTAGTCGGATATTGCAGCATTGAAAATCAAGACTTTGGTCTGTTTATGATGCTTAATTCAGCTTGCAAGCTTTGGAAGAAATATGATGTTTGGGGCCGTTATTAAAGAATGAACTATTGCAGCAGTTTTTGACGGGCGATTAAGATTTCATCTATGTCTGCTAGTGTCAGGCTGTAGGGTTTTAAAGCCCATGTTTCTGATGCGATGACAAAGCGTTGAGTTTCATCACAAAACTCATGCAGAGAGTAACCTTTAAAATCGCCCAAAATTTTCATATTTAATTGGAGCGCGTCATAGTTGACAAGAAACTCGGATCTGTCGGTCAATTAAACTCCTAACTAGGCATCAAAACCCAAAAACAAAATGACCGCCCAACATGGAGAAGCTCCTTGTTGAACGGCCACTTGTTCTAATCCATCTGTCAGTCACCTTCAGCATGGGCGAACCATTGCGTCCTGCGTCTAAGTTTACGGGCACATTATCCGGAGATAACACTTCCGCCACCTAATCGCCGATGTCTTCGATGATAATGATCCGAAGATCAAAACCTTTCCAACATCTGTAGTCTAACTTGCCGATTACCTTCAGCATTAGCGAGCCAATGCTTCCTGCGTTTTAGTCAAAGGGCGTAAAATCCGAAGACATTACTCACTAATTCTATCACGCCGATGCCTTTCCGTTTTCTTATCCGAAGATGAGAACCTTCCCAGCATCTGTAATCTAACTCACCAGTTACCTTCGGCGTTAGCGAACTACCGCCTCCTGCGTTTAATTTGTTTCCGCAATCTCCGAAGAGTTTGTTTTCACAATCTAACCGCCGATGCTTTTGCGGATAATGATCCGAAGATCATCGTCCTCTCCAACATCTGTAATCCGACAGTGGTAAACTCGTTTTAGCCTTAAATCTGTTGCCAGTTTTAAGCCTGAAATTTCGTTACCCCCCAGACTAGATTAACTATGAGAGTACACAGGAATCTGAATGTACAAAGCATAAATTTAGAGGAAAACGCTTACCCACAGGCTTATCCCCATCTTTGTGAAACTTATCCACAAAATCTGTGGATCGACCTTAAGACTTCTCAATAAAAAGGGATTAATGGCGATTCGGTTCAGAAAATTATTAGGTGATAGATCGTACCTTGGTGGATCTCTTCCCCTAAAGTTTGTTTGTGTTTAGGTGTTATTTCATAAATTATTGCAGGCTCATCGGTTTTTTAGGACCGCCGTTATTAAAAGCACTGTGCCAAGGCCCCCGGCGAAACAGAACGCTGTTGGAATTCCAATATAATCGGCCAATCCCCCCAAAATCATCGCTCCTGTCGCAGTAGCGCCTACATTGACCACCGTCCAAAGGCTCATAACGCGTCCTCGAAAGTTATCAGGCAAATCCATTTGAAGCGCTGTTTGGATTGAAATGCCGGATAGAGTTCCAGCAAATCCTAAGTAGCAGATGTATCCAACTGTTAACTCCCATGTGTTTGAAAGTCCGACTAACGGAATAAGCGCTACCCCAAGCAATGCGCTGGCGATCACAAATTTTGGTATTTCTCCTGCTTTTTGGCTTTGAGTGAATACTTTTGTTATCCCGGCAACGACTGCACCAAATCCAGCAATTGATGTCAGTATTCCAAGGCCAGCAGCGCCTTTTGCGAAAATACCATCAGCAATTACTGGAAGGATTTCTAAAGTTCCTCGAATAAGAAAAGCATAGAGGCTCGTTATTAAGAGGGCTTGTCGCATTAAAGAATTAGAAAGCGTGTGCTTCACGCCTGAACGTAGGGCAGCCCCAAAAGGCTCTTTGCCAGCCTTTAGGGGCACCTGATCTCGAGGACGTAAAAGGTTTAACATCAGTATAAAGGGTAAATATAACAAGCTTTGGACGAGCAGAGTAATTTGCAAACCCCAAACCGCAATTAGCCACCCGGCAATTGCGGGGCCCGTTAACCTTGCTAAATTGAAATTGATAGCAACAATTGAGACAACCGAGGAAACTGATCCGTGATTAACGAGCCTTGGGGCTAACGATAATCTTACTGGATTATGCGCAGAGGTGGCTATTCCCGATAATAGCGAGAGCACAGAAAGAAATAACTCATTGAGCCCGCCGAAAATGAAAAAAAGATAAAATCCAACAGAAATTGTGAACAAACTAAACTGTGTCACTTGAGCGGCTTTTTTTACATTCACCCTATCGATGAGAACCCCAAATAAAGGCCCTGCGATAATCGCTGGGGCAAAATTTATGAATGCTACAAATCCTACAAACGTGGCTGATTTCGTAAGATCCCAAGCGATCCAGCCAATTGTAACTCGTTGCATCCAAAGTGCGTTGATCGCAAATAGATTTCCCAGCAAGTAGAGGCGAAAGTCTTTAAAGTTAAATGCAGATAAATTCATTTTAATGAGCGACTGCATTCATTATTTAGATACCGTGCTTTGAGTTTTTGTTAGTCAGGTTCGCGCGTAGAGATTAAAAGTGTCTATGACAGGCGCTATACATTTGGCCTCTCTGCTTGTTATTGCATGGTTTGCGTTTGGTCCATCGGAATGATGCAAAATTTAGACAAGTACGATGTGGGAAATAGGTGCAGAAGTTAAATGAAGTTTTATCCTAAAAAATATGCCGGACTAATTTCTTTAATGCGGCTGTTAATTGAGTATCAGTTGGTTTTTTACATGCTGAGAAATACCCGTCATCAAGATGAAAGTGATCTTTATGCGCCAGATTGTAATCCGGCGTGAGGACATTTGAAAAATGGTTGCAGGCTGTTTTTCCGGCATGTTTTAGAAACTCCGACTTTTCAGCCGAATTTGCCCAATCAAATAAAACAGAGGCCCCATTAATGCTGGCGATATCAATTGCCGACCCATAGCTATGCTGACTCATGATTGAGCTGCCTCGGATGGTACGACAATTGTAAGATCCAAAATGTTCAACTTCATTAGCGCCGATTTCCTCTAGCCAATTTGCAAGGTTGAGTGCTGTTGAACAATTTAATGTAACCGGACCAGAAAGTTTGGTTGTGGGATAATTTTCAATTCGAACCGGTTCTTTGACTATGCATTTCGGTTGTCCGAATTTCTGTAACTCTACAAACTCCACGCCTTTCTTTTCGAGTTTTTGTATGCAGGTCAGCCCTGCATTTTCAGCGTCACTTCGAGTTTCAAGTTGCTGCTCAATGATAAAGTCTTGAACTTCATCACGAACGAAGAAGAATATAAGGGCGCAAAAGGTAAAAATGCTCGCAAAAAGCAGTATGAGCTTTCGTTTCAAGAAAACCTCCAGAGTAGTTTGATTTGGATAATGGATGATTTACGCTTGGTTGCTTTTGCACCAAGTCAGCAATTCCTGCACGGCCGGCCTAAAGCCTGAAAAGTCCCAACTTTCTACAGGTACGTCGAATACTTCGTCAGAAGGGGCTGTCATCTGGAAACCAGTTGCGCCCATATCTTCCCAATTAAGCAAAGTCTCGGCGCTGTTAAGGTTTCCTAATCGAAAAGAAGCAATTGAAAACAGAAGATCTAAGTCGCCAAAGCTGGGATCAAGAACATACTCAAGATAGGCTTCATTCATCAGTGGATAGTTATTTTCACCTTCAAGGATAACCACATCCATTTCTATATCTTGGCCCTCAAGATTTTTGAGAGCCTCTTTGTTGTAAGATGTGAACCAGGCATGTATTTGCACGCCGCAATCATCAGTCGGCAGCATGAACAATCGGTTCCCATAGGTCACATTGCCAGATTTATAAATCATTGGCTTAGGCTCTATCGTAAATTCCCATATGCTTGGAGAAACTGAGCCTTCATCAGCGGTAACGGGCGAAAAGAGTAATAGCGCGCAAGTCACCGCCAAAGAGTAATGAAAAGTACCATGAGAAAGTTTCATAGGTTTGATCCTGTTAAGAAATTTGATGTTCAATCATTCGGTTTGTTCGAGTTGACTGATCTGCACTTCTTGAAAAGCGTCTTCGATTTTTTTAATATTTGTTGGACGGGTAGGGGGCCTCATGGCGGCTAGCTCAACCAGATTTACCACACCAAAATTCACAAGCTCGGTGCGCGAAGGGTACCACATTTGCTCAATGTCATATTTGAAGGCTTGAGATATGAATTCGGGTGCAACTCCAGCTTGAGAAAATCTATCATAGAGCTGCGTTGCGACTTCGAACGTGTCCTTTTGAACCCAGTTTGAAAATTCAAATGGCGTATTCCAGCCGAAGTCTTCCTTTTTGGCATCATAGTAACGTTCCATCGAATCCTGCTGCCAGTTAGGGCGGTGGAACCCGATCAATGCTCCTTTTTTAAGTACGCGGTTCTGTCCTGCTAAAAATATAGGAACACAGGCGCTAGAGCATTCTTTTGAAATTTCAGTGTCTATTTCAAAGTCACTGACGATACGCGCTATTTCCAAGCCGGCCTCTACATGCCCGCCATATGAGTAGAGGTTAATACGCAGAATTTCAGGATTATCATGTAATATGGTCCGGAAATGTAAAGCGTCTGAAATACTTACAAAATCCTTTGTAATTCCTTCGTCTTCAGTGCTGTAAAATAGGGTATCACCCTGAATCTTGAATTTGGCTTCTTCGGATTGAGCTGCGCTCGCAAGAAACAAGAAAGCAGCTGAAATAGTTTTTAAAATAGGTCTCATTTTTGATTTCCTTTATGTGAAGTTGTTAAGGTTGATTGTTAG
>OBMK010002433.1_pt1 | contig 14100 bp, 15 predicted proteins | sample 1539081 | NCBI WGS metagenome assembly OBMK01 (sample SAMEA3355528, study PRJEB22509) | marine metagenome | biome: marine; feature: river plume; material: water | place: USA | collected 2010-08-07 | depth 0.5 m | reverse complement strand
TTGACCTTCGCTTAGATATTTAAAAATGATTTCAAACATTCGACGTGATGTACGCAAGTCTGGGTCGAGTTGAATGCCACCAAACAGCGATCTAAAAAAACGATCAATTATTTTTGATGAAAAGCCGAATGTACGCAATGCAACAACGGTTGAAATATCTGGCTTCGACAAAATCTTTGCCTCATTAGAGCGCATCACTCGCCACCGTAAAGCAGCAATCCGCATTTTGTCAGTTAGCGAACCAATTGGTGCAAAAACTGTTGCGACTGCGCGGCGTGGCTCGCGAAATGGATCGGTAACAACCGAGGCTTTGCCATTGCGCATTACAACCGCACCTGAACTAAACATCTTCAAGTCGAGTGCCGACATGTCAACTTGAGTTTTCAATTCAGGATATGCAGTCAGCAAAACTTGAAATCCGCGATCCAGTAAGAATCCATCGACTTTGTCGGTTCGTACTCTTCCGCCAACTCCGTCTTGAGCCTCAAGCACGATCACAGACTTGCCGTGGCTTTTGATTTGTCTGGCGGCAGCCAAGCCAGCAAGCCCAGCACCAATTACGACAGCGTCAACGCTGCTTGGCAGCTGCTTCATTTGTTGAGCAGAGAACGCAATGCAACATCAAGCGTTGAATGTTGAAATGCGAAGCCCGACTTTTGCAGTTCAACGGGCATCACTCGTTGACCCGTGAACAATAAAGCGTCGGCAAGTTCACCACCCAGCAAAAGTTTTGGCCCAAATTTTGGAATCGGCAAAATTGCCGGGCGCTTCAACACCCGAGCCAAAGACTTGGTGAACTCTGCACTGGTAACCGGGTTTGGCGCAGTCAAGTTCACGGCACCCGAAAGATTGCTGGTCAAAAGATGTTCGATCGCCGAAAGTTCGTCATCTAAAGAGATCCAACTCTGCCATTGTTTGCCGTTGCCGAATTTTCCACCTAGACCGAATTTAAAAAGCGGCAGTTGTTTCTTCAGCGCGCCGCCAAGAGGCGTCAGCACAATGCCGGTGCGCAAATACACGGTGCGCACGCCAGCGCTCACACTCGGTTGAGCCGCGGCTTCCCATTGTTTGCAGATCTCGGCAAGAAAACTTTCGCCATGACTCGAGTTCTCATTGAGTTGTTCGTCGCCTCGCGGCCCATAGATGCCGATTGCCGAACCAGATAAAAATACGCTTGGTTTTTTTGCGCACTTGGCAATAGTCAGAGCCAACAGTGAAGTGCTCTTGGTGCGGCTATCTAAAAGTTCTTGTTTATATTTGGTCGTCCATCGTTTGTCGCCGATGCCGGCACCCGACAAATGAATCACTGCATCTGCACCGTCGATGACACTCGCGTCTATTACTCCTGTTGCCGGATCCCATTGGCTTTCGCCTGACTTTGCAGCGCGACGAACGAGCTGAATGACTTCATGATTATTTTTTCTTAGTCGTGCGACTAGAGGTTTGCCGATTAACCCGCTCGCACCAGAAATAACAATTTTCATCGTGGGGTAATACTAACTACTCGATCTACTCAATAACGATTGGCACCGATGTAACTACCGTGTTCGGGCGATACAACAATCGTGCCTTAATCGACAACGCAGACTGGTTATGCAACCACTGCGATCGCAGCGCTGTGACAAATTCAGGAATTACTACCGTGATGATGTCGTCGCTGAATTGATCGTCAAGTTGATTGATGCGAGTCAAAATCGAATCAGTCAAGTTTCTAAAATCATCTGTCAGCATTTCTAATTCGACAGTCATGTTGTATTTAGCCCAGTCAGCGTCGAGTTTCTCTTTGTCTTCTTGTGAGCCCACAACCGAAATCGCCAAGATCTTGTCGGGTCGCAAACTCTCGGCATATTTAACAGCTTGTAACACGCCTTTATTGACTGATCCAACAAGTACGACAACTGTGTGGGTGCGACGCGGCGCGATGTAGCCCTCTTCGATTTTCAAGAACGAGCGAACTCGCATGTAGTGACGATTGATTGCCAAGAAGATTGCCATCATCGTTGGGATCACAATCGCCGGAATCCAAGCTCCATCGGTGAACTTGACAACTACGACGGTGCCTGCGACAGCGAATGTAGTTAGGGCACCAACACCCGAGAAGAATGCACGCGCTTGCCAGCCCGGTTCTTTGAGGTTGCGATGGCGAACAAGCATGCCGAATTGACTCAGAGTGAAGCCGGTGAAAACACCCACTGCATATAGAGGAATCAACGCGTTGACAATGCCACCGAATGAAATTACGAGTACTGCCGAGGCCAGCCCCAAAAAGATGACACCATTTGAAAACACCAAGCGGTCGCCTCGATTGGCAAGTTGTCGCGGCAAGAAGTTGTCTTTGGCAATGATTGAAGAAAGTCTTGGAAAGTCGGCGTATGCAGTGTTCGCTGCCAAGATCAAAATTCCAAAGGTCGCAAATTGCGTGATGTAAAAGAATATGTTTCTGCCGCCGTATACCTGCTCGGCCATCTGAGCAAGAACGGTTATTTTTACGTTTCCTTCATGATCTTTGATTGGCTCTAGTTTCTGAGCCAGAACACTCAGACCCAAAAATGAAGTGCCGAGAATTACTGCCATCCACAACAAAGTTTTTGAGGCGTTCTTTGGCTCGGGTTTTTCGAATGCAGGCACACCGTCGGCAACCGCTTCGATTCCGGTCAAGGCAACAGCGCCAGACGAAAATGCTTTCAAGAAGAAAAACAGCGTCAAAGTTTTTTGTCCCGAAAGAAGTTCTTTTGCGTATTCGTCAGAGTGATCAATCGGTCCGAGGTCTTTGAAGTACACCTTGTATAAGCCGACGATAATCAGCGATGCCAGACTGATTATGTATAGATACGTCGGTGGCGCGAACAACGCGCCAGATTCTTTGAGCCCGCGCAAGTTTGCGAGTGTGATCAAGAAAATAAAAGCAACACAAATCTCAACTCGGTATGGCGCCAAGTTGCCGAATGCCGAAACAATCGCGGCGACACCGGCGCTTACCGACACGGCAACGGTCAAAATGTAGTCAACAAGCATTGAAGCGCCAGCAACGAGCGACGGTGAGCGACCCAAGTTCTCTCGAGAGACGATGTAACTGCCACCACCATTCGGGTAGGCATAAATTGTCTGTCGATAGCTGCTTACGACGATGATCAACAAAATGATTACAAGAATCGAGATCGGCACCAAGTTTTCGTAAGCCGTGAGGCCGACGGCCGCCAGCGACAAAAATACGATCAGAATTTCTTCGGTGGCGTATGCCGTACTTGAGATTGCATCGCTAGCGAATACAGGTAGCGCAATTCTCTTCGAGAGCCGATGGTGTTGATCTTCAGAACTGGCAATTGGCTTGCCGATGAAGAAGCGTTTTAGTGCAGAAGGAGAAAGGACCATTTCGGTCGTATATCTTCGCACAACACTCAGTTGTTGGCCTAGTTATTGGCTTATGCTTGTCAGCGTGCATGTAGTCATTGTTGGTTGTGGTCGAGTCGGTTCAACATTGGCTCTTGGGCTTGTCGGTGCTGGCCATACGGTTGCCGTAGTCGATCGAAAGCCTGACTCTTTTGTTCGTTTGGGCGACGACTTCAAGGGCTCAAAAGTTGCGGGCATTGGTTTTGATCGTGACGTGCTTGAAGCCGCTGGCATTCAACAAGCCAGCGCTGTCGCTGCAGTAACAAACGGTGACAACTCAAACATTTTGATCGCTCGAGTTGCTCGCGAAAAATTTGGTATCGAAAACGTTGTTGCCCGAATCTATGACCCGAAGCGAGCAGAAATTTATGAACGGCTTGGTATTTCAACCGTTGCAACAGTCAAATGGACAGCAGATCGAATTCTTCGACGAATCTTGCCGGACTTGCCAGCAGTCGAGTGGACCGACCCAAGTTCGAGTGTGATGCTCGTCGAACGCGCAATGCCAAACTCTCTTGTTGGTCAAAAAGTTCTTGAACTTGAAATCAAGGGTGCGCGCATTTCAGCGGTTCGCCGATTGGGTTCAGCGGTTATTCCAGATGCAAAGACAGTTGTTCAACAAGGTGATGTCGGTTATTTCGCGGTAGAAAAAGACGCGATCAAAGACCTCGACTCATTTTTGAAGAAGGGTTCGTCATGAAAGTGATTGTTGCTGGTGGCGGAAGCGTCGGTCGATTTACTGCAGAACAACTTGTTGCAGCGGGGCACGAAGTTATTGTTGTCGAAAATGATCGCGGCGTCGTGCGCAACTACGGCAAAGAAGAAGAAGCCAAAGGCGTGCGATGGCACCTTGGTGATGCGTGCGATGTTGAAGTGCTTCGCGCCGCAGGTGTCGGCGACGCAGAAGTTGTCGCAGCGGTCACCGGCGACGATGAAGACAATTTGGTTGTCTCATTGTTGGCAAAACAAGAGTTCGGCGCACCGCGCGTAATCGCACGTGTGAATAATCCGAAAAACCATTGGATGTTTAACGAGATGTGGGGTATCGACATCGCAGTTTCAACGCCTCACTTGATTACCAGTTTGGTGCAAGAAGCAGTTTCGGTCGGCAACTTCGTCAAACTCATGGACTTCAAAGGCGGCAAAGCCGAACTCGCCGAAGTTACGTTGGCTCCGAATTCACCAGCATGCGACAAGACCCTGAAAGATTTGAAGTTTCCGCGCAGCGCCACAGTTGTCGCAGTCGTGCGTGACGAAGTTGTTCTTGTTCCTGAAAGCGACACGATCTTGCGTGCAGGCGATGAAGTAATGGTTTTAATTACCGAAGACGCCGAGGTGGCGATTCAAAAAATCTTGATCGGCTAATTCGTCAACAACGAATAAGCAGGATTCAAAATCACAGTTCGGTTGCCGTCGCGGTGTGGCACACCGTCGACCATCAAACACTTGCCGTGTTCAATACCCGGAATATTTCTGCGGCCGCTGAAAATCACTGTTGCTTCGCCGGTTCCGTCATTAATCACGATCTCAACAGCCGGAATGCCACTGCGAGGTTTGATGCGCATGCGCTTTACTTCGCCTCCAATTTTTATGCGGTTGCGTAGCGGCAAATTTTCAAGAGAAGCGAAACCGTAATCTTTGAATCTTTCGCAAAGGCGGTCTGAGTCGATCTCTTGATTATCGGCGTTTAGTTTTTTGCCGAAGCCTTTGATGCCCATTATGAAGTCGCCAATCGTGTCAGTTCTTGCTCTAATTCTAAGTCTGAGAGAACACCAATTTTTGTCGTCACGGTTCCGTCTTTAGCAATGAACACCCATGCTGGTTGGTATGGAACATTGAAACGCGCAAAAACGTCGCCATCGCCGTCATTGATGTTGGCAAAAGAGAGATTGTTTTCAATTACGAAATCTTGCATCGATCCCGGATCGCCGTTCCATGCGACACCAGTTATTTGCACTTTGCCTTGCCAAGTTTTGTATGCAGCCTCGACCGAGGATGACTCAGATTTACAAGCGCGTCAACCGGGCGCCCAGAACCACAATGCGAGGGGCTGGTTCGCTAAAACTTTTTGACTGTCAAAAGTTTGTCCACTTAAGAGAGTGGCGACGAAGTTCGACTTTGACTCGCTTGTTGGTGTCGTGGCGTCGTCATTGCTTGCCGTTTCGGCTGGTTCGACGGCCGAACTCGAACTTGAATCTGTAATAGTCGACGGATCTGCACCGCAGCCAAAAACAGTCAGCAATGAAAGTACGGCGACTAAATTTCGCGTGAATTTTAAGTGTGTTCGCATAACAAAATCAGATTAACGCAAGCGACTGTGGCACGTCGGCCTCGTCTTGTCTAGTCTTTACATATATGAGCACTCGCAAACTGATTTTCTTTTCATTGCTCTGCGGGGTTGCCATTTTGTTGGCGGGTTCAGTGCAACTGTTTCTGATGTCACGATAAGTCCTTGGCGTTCAGCAGAGCCAAACGACTACAATAAATAGGGTAAATATCAGAAAGAGACCCCTTGGCAGACCAATTTGATCTCGTCGTAATCGGTGGTGGTCCTGGTGGCTACGCATCTGCTTTCTACGCAGCATCAGCAGGCATGAAAGTTGCGCTCATCGAGCGCGACACAATCGGCGGAACTTGTCTCAATCGCGGTTGTATTCCGGCAAAAGCATTTCTTGAAACGGCGGCCGCCAACCGCCACGTTGCTCACGCATCAGAGTTTGGTATTCAGGCCACTTCTGCAGGCGTTGACTTTGCAGTCAGCCAAGCCCGAAAAGCTCGCATCGTCGATGGTTTAGTAAAAGGTCTGACTGGGTTAACAAAGTCAAAGAAAGTTACATACTTTTTGGGTACCGGTTCGCTTGAAGCGAATCGCACGGTCAACATCGCTCAGGCAGATGGCACTTCGACAAAAATTCAAGGTGCAAAAGTTATTCTTGCCAGTGGTTCGGTGCCGCGCACGATTAAGGGTTTTCCAATTGGCGGATCAATCATGACTTCAGACGAAGTTTTGATGCTGAGCACGATTCCAAAACGCATCGCGATTATCGGTGGCGGCGCTATCGGTTGCGAGTTCGCCTCAACTTTTGCCGACTTGGGTTCAACTGTGACGATCATCGAAGGTGCACCAAAAATTTTGCCGGGCCTTGACCCAGATGTCGCCAATGTCGTCGTTAAAACTTTTGCCAAAAAACAAATAACTATTCGCACGGGTGCCGTTGTTGCAGGTCAAAGCAAACAACCTGATGGCTCAACACAGATCACATTTACAAATGGTGATCCGGTTGTTTGTGATGTCGTAATCATGTCGATTGGTCGACGTCCGTTTGCTGACGAACTCGGACTCAAAGGCACTGCAGTCAAAGTTGACGACCGTGGCTTTGTTGTAGTCGATAATTTGTGTCAAACAGGTGAGCCAAACGTTTATGCGATCGGCGACCTTATTAATACTCCGCAACTTGCGCACGTCGCGTATGCCGAAGCAATTTTGGCTGTCAAACATATGCGCGGCGAAACTGCAATGCCAGTGATGTACGACCGAGTTCCGTGGGCGATCTATTGTCATCCCGAAGTTGCATGGGCAGGTCCATCAGAAGAACAAGCGCGCGCCGCAGGTCACGATGTTGTCGTCGCCAAGCATCAGTTTCGTGCCAACTCACGAGCGATGATCCTCGGAGAAATTGATGGTCTCGTAAAAGTCATCGCCAAGAAAAATGCCGACGGCTCAGCGGGTCAAGTTTTGGGTGTACACATGGTCGGACCATGGGTCACCGAGCAGTTGGCGGCAGGGTATTTGGCAGTGAACTGGGAGGCTTCGGTCGATGAAATCGCTGAATTCATAATGCCTCACCCAAGTCTCAGCGAACTCTTTGGCGAGACCGTCATCTCATTGACCGGCCGAAGCATCAACGCATGACAAACTTAGTAACGACAATCTAAAGGGCAACCAAAATGGCTGACATCACGCTTCCACAACTCGGAGAAACAGTTACAGAAGGAACGATTACTCGTTGGTTCAAAAAAGTTGGCGATGCAGTTGCCGCCGACGAGCCATTGTTCGAAGTTTCGACAGACAAAGTTGACACCGAAGTTCCATCGCCAGTCGCTGGCACGCTCACAGAGATTCGCGTCAAAGAAGGCGACACAGTTCCAGTTGGCACCGTGATTGCAGTTGTCGGAGCAGCAAGTGGGGCAAGTGTTCAGCCAGCGCCCGCACCTGCGCCTGCTCCAGTCGCGCAACCCGCACCAGCGCCAGCGCCAGTCGCGCAACCTGCACCAGCACCTGCACCTGCACCGGTCGCGCAACCTGCACCAGCGCCCGCACCAGTTATGCAACCTGCAGCCGCGAGTGTTGCGACTGCAACTCGCACTGCGATTCCGGCGAGTGTTTCAAACAAATTGCTTTCGCCAGTTGTGCGTCGCCTTGTTTCTGAACATGGCATTGATGTCAACGCTTTGGTTGGCACTGGTCCAGGTAGTCGTATTACCCGTGAAGATGTTTTAGATTTCATCGACAAAAACGGTTCAGCGCCAAAAGTTGCGGCGCAAGCACCAGCATCGGCGCAAGCGCCTGCGCCTGCACCAGCGCCTGTCGCACAAGTTGCACCGGCGCAAGCACATGTTGCGCCGGCAACAGCACCAGCGGCAGCGCCAGCAGCACCACGCGTCGCAGCACCGCCCGCAAAATTCACAGCAGCATCAGAGCGCGAGACAGTCATTTCGCTTTCAAAAATTCGCAGACTCACTGCTTCGCACATGATCATGTCGCAGGCCGTCAGCGCGCACGCTTTCAGCGTTGTCGAAGTTGACTACGCAAATGTTGATGCGACTCGCAGCGAAGTAAAAGATCAATTCAAACAATCTGAAGGTTTCACACTTACGTATCTTCCATTTATCGCCCGCGCGATTGTTGATGCGTTGGCTGAGTATCCAAATCTCAATGCGAGCATTGAAGGCGACAACTTGGTCGTCCATAATTATGTTGACCTTGGCATCGCAGTTGACCTCGAGTTCCAAGGGTTGCTCGTGCCGGTTGTGCGCAGCGCCGATGGCAAGCGCCTTCGGGCCATCGCTCGCGAAATTTCAGATCTCGCAACTCGAGCGCGATCTCGCAAACTGACACCAGATGAAATTCAAGGTGGCACGTTTACAATTTCAAACAACGGCTCAGCAGGCTCGGTGTTGACGATGCCGATTATCAATCAACCACAAGTTGCGATCATGTCGACTGATGCGATCGTGCGCAAACCAGTTGTCGCGCGTTTGAGCGATGGCACAGAGAGCATCGCGATTCATCCAGTTGGAAACTTGGCAATGAGCTGGGACCATCGCGCATTCGATGGCGCATACGCAGCGGGTTTCTTGGCCAAAGTCAAGCGAGTTCTTGAAACACAGGACTGGTCAGCGGAGATCTAAATCGTGTCGCGCGAAAATCTTGAAGTCGCGACGAAGTTAAATGTTCGCTGGCTGGGGCGAGTGCCTTATCACGAGGCGCTCGCGGTGCAAAAAGCAATGTTCTCGCAGTCGTCGATGCAGCACTTGCTGTTGCTCGAGCACCCGCATGTTTTTACATACGGATCAAGTGCCGATCTTGACACCAATCTCAAGTGTGACCCGGCAAAAGTTGGCGCTGAACTAGTCAAAGTAAATCGTGGCGGCGACATTACATATCACGGTCCAGGGCAACTCGTTGCGTATCCGATTTTAAATTTGGTTGCCAAGCACGGCGGTAACGGCCCAGCCGACATGCAGGCATATGTACACAGCGTCGAGCAACTTGTGATCGACACGCTCACGCAACTCGGCGTTAAAAACGCCGGACGCTTTGACGGTTTTCCTGGCGTGTGGATTGAACCGAATTCTGTGACGCCAAAAAAGATTTGTGCAATTGGTGTGCGAGTTTCACGCGGTCGCACGATGCACGGTTTTGCGTTGAATGTTTCAACCGATCTCAGTTTCATGCGCGAGCACATCGTGCCATGTGGCATCTCGCAGTATCCGGTTACTTCGCTTGCCGAACTCGGTGTTGACGTAACGATGCAGCAAGTCATCGACGTTGTTGCACAACTTGCGGCTAATCAGTGGGCGGGTGGCGAGTTAGACCGACATGATGTTGCGTCAGTTGTACCGGTGAGCACGACTGCGAACATTGCAGCGAACACGAAGTTCAGCGTCGCGTCGAGCAACGCATCTAGCGAGACTATTGAAATCTCGGCTCGCAAGCCCGAGTGGCTTCGCCCACATGTCAGCCACGGTGCCGAAGTCTTGGCAACTAAAAAAACTTTGCGTGATTTGAATCTCGTTACGGTGTGCGAAGAAGCCGGCTGTCCGAACCTGTCAGAGTGTTGGGCCGATGGCACAGCCACGATGATGGTGCTTGGTGAGCGATGCACTCGCGCGTGTGGTTTTTGTTTGATCGACACTCGTAAACCACTCGCACCAGATTTGAACGAGCCGATTCGCGTTGCTCTAGCGGTGCAAAAAATGAAACTCGAACACGCTGTGTTGACGATGGTTGCACGCGACGATCTCGCCGACGGCGGCATGAGCCACGTCGCACAATGCATTCGCGAGATTCGCAATGTCTCGCCGCTAACTCGTGTCGAGACTCTGATTTCTGATGCCAAAGGCACAGATGCGCTCGAAGTTTTGTTTAACGAACGTCCAGATGTTTTGAATCACAACATCGAAACTGTCGCGCGCTTACAACGACAAGTTCGTCCGTCGGCGGGCTACGCACGAAGTCTTTCAGTGTTGGCACGTGCTCAGGCCGCTGGTCTCGTTACAAAGTCTGGTTTTATGTTGGGGTTGGGCGAGCGACAAGCAGAGGTTGAAGCCACGTTGATCGACCTCGCCGCAGTTGGCGTGCAAATTGTCACAATTGGCCAATATTTGCGCCCGTCGGCCGAACACCTACCCGTTGTGCGCTGGGCTGATCCTGCTGAGTTTGATTTTTACAAACAGTTCGGCGAAAGTCTCGGCATCAAGCACGTCGAGGCGAGTCCGTTGACGCGTTCTAGTTACCATGCAAAGCATGCTGCAGAGCAAACAAACGACAAATCAGTTTCGGTGCAACTCGTGAGCGTGCGATGACAAACCTCACTGCGCGAAAAATTTTGCAGATCATCACGTCGCAATCAACAGTTGAAGGCGGCGGTTTCAAGGTGCGTCGACCATTTCCGACGCAACATGTCGATCACATCGATCCGTTTTTATTGCTCGACGAGATGGGTCCGGCTGATTATGCACCGCACAAAGCAGTCGGTGCACCGTCGCATCCGCATCGCGGTTTTGAAACTGTCACATATTTATTGTCGGGCGCAATGGTGCACGAAGACTCGATCGGCACGCGCGCAGTAATCAAACCCGGTGGTGTGCAGTGGATGACCGCGGGCTCAGGCGTGATTCACAGCGAACTTCCAACCGACGACATGATGGCACTTGGTGGTCGCATGCACGGCTTTCAGTTGTGGGTCAATCTTTCGGCAGATCGCAAAATGATTCCGCCGCGATATCAGGGCTATGACGCCGACGAACTTGCTCAAACAAAGCTTCCAAACGGTGGCCTATTGAAAGTTGTCGCGGGCACTGTTCTTGGCGTAACTGGTCCGGTTGAAACAACTAGTCCGATGACATACGCACACGCAGCGATGCAAGCAAATGAAACCATCGAATGGATTCCCGATGCGTCACACACGGCACTCGTGCACGTATTCGACGGCGAAGTCACCGTGAACGATCAAAAAGTTGTCAGCGGGCAAATGGTTGTCTTTGAGCGAAGCACTGGCGCCGTAAAAATTTCAACTGATGTCGCCAATGTCAAGAGCGCGCAGGTGTTAATTCTTGGTGGTGCGCCGTTGAACGAACCAGTCGTGCGTTATGGTCCTTTCGTAATGAACACTCGTCAAGAAATTGTTGATGCAGTCAACGATTATCAGAATGGTGTGTTGGTGCGATGAGCAGCAGTCTGACTTCTGGCGCACTTTATGCATCACGTTTGGCGCGTGTGCGTCAAGAGATGCAGCGACGTTCAATCGATGCTGCGCTGCTCAGTGTCGGTCACGACTTGCCATATCTGACTGGTTATTACGCGATGCCCCTTGAGCGTTTGACGATGCTCGTGGTGACGCAAGATTCAGTAGCCACATTGATCGTGCCGCGACTTGAAGCGCCGCGCGTGACGCCGTTTGATGATGTGTTTCGCGTTGTGCCTTGGGGTGAAACAGAAAATCCGGTCGAAATTGTGGCGAAAAATCTCGGCGGCGCAAAGTGCATCGCAGTCGGTGATCAAATGTGGGCACGGTTCCTCGTCGAATTGATGGGGTTTGTTTCGGGTGCATGTTTTGTTCGCGCAGTTGACGTCGTCGGCCCATTGCGCATGGTCAAAGATGCAGCCGAGATCGCTGCGTTACAGGCCGCGGGCGCCGCAGCAGATCGTGTGGCAGTGCAGTTGCAGGCCGGCAACATTCCACTTGTTGGTCGCACTGAAGCACAAGTCTCTGCCGACATTTCGGCTCGACTCATCGCTGAAGGTCACGACGTCGTGAATTTTGCAATTGTTGCCGCCGGCGAAAACGCAGCGAGCCCACACCATCACGCCGGGCCACGAGTAATCAACAAAGACGAAATCGTGTTGTGCGACTTTGGTGGCACCATGAACGGCTATTGCAGCGACATCACACGGTGTGTATTTGTCGGTACCCCTTCACGAAAAATCACGAGTGCGTATTCGGTGTTGCATGCATCGCACGCTGCTGGCGTGAAAGCCGGTGTTGTTGGTGCGACATGCGAGTCAGTCGACGCTGCGGCACGAAAAGTTATCGACGATGCGGGTTTCGGAGACTTCTTTATTCATCGCACGGGTCACGGCATCGGCATGGAAGCCCACGAAGATCCATATATGGTCAGCGGCAACAAGTTGCCGATTGCGGCAGGTCATGCGTTCAGTGTCGAACCGGGCATCTACCTGCCAGGCAAGTGGGGCATGCGTCTCGAAGACATTGTTGTCGCCACCGATGCTGGTCCGATTGCAATGACCAACGTTGATCACTCGTTAGTCGTAATTAATTAATGCGTCTCGACGCTGCAACTTTTTTATTGCAATGGGCAAGCGGCGGTCTTGCTTTTCTTTGGTTCACGCTTCGACGCAATGAAATTTCACTTGGTTACTCAAAGTTGTTGCGCGCGGTTTACGGATCGCTGGCTTTGCTTGGTGTTGCCGCGGGGTTTTACTTCGATCAAGTTTTAATCCGCGAGATCGCTGGTTGCATTGTTGCGCTGATCGCGTTCGCAACTTTCGCCAAAAAGTCGGCAAGGTTTGATCTTGTCGCCGTTGCAATTGGCACTTTAGGTTTGATTGCGGCGGTTTTCGCAAATGGCGATGCTGGCCTCGTCGACTTGTTACGGGTTTTGGTTGGCGCAGCGTTTCTCGGTGCGATCACCGACTTGATGTTGCTTGGTCACTGGTATCTAGTGCAGCCGGGCATGACTCGAAAACTTCTCAACGAGTTGACGAATGCAGTTTTGGTTTTGTGGCCCCTTGAAATTTTGGTGATGATTTTGCCAACCGGAATGCTCAGCGTGCTCAACGGAACCATCGACGATGGCTGGGACGGAATTCTCGGGTGGTTCTGGTTGGGTTGCGCTGCAATGACGGGCATCTTGGCGATCTTCACACGCGCTGCACTGAAAGAGCGAAGCTATTCGGCCGTGATGGCTGCAACTGGTTTGAGTTATTTGGCGATTCTCACAGCGTTCGGCACAGACCTCGTAGCGCGCGCACTACTCGCGCTCTAGTCATTAACTACCCGCGAGCGGCGAAACCTGCACACATTGCGGACATGATTGAAAATGCTGTATATCTAATCCGATATAATGAGAAAGTGCCGAAAGAACTGTTTTCGCGAAGCCTGATCAGCAGAGCACGTCGCGATGCGAAACTTTCGCAAGCCGAACTCGCGCGACTAGCAAAGACGAGCCAGGCGGCAATTTCGATGTACGAAGCTGGCACACGCTCGCCGACGTTAGATACGTTGTTGCGCATTATTCGTGCAGCTGGTTCAGACTTGCGCATCGGTTTGTCGGGCCCTGATACCCACACAATTACTCGTGAGCAGTTCGAGCGGACTCTTGATCCAAAAGTTTTAGAAGAATTCAACGCCAAAGAGCGAGAGCGTGTTCGCCTCGCTCGACTTGGCCGCTGAGCCGCAACTACGCCTCACTGAACTGATCGCGGCGTTAACGCGTAACGCTGTCGACTTTGTTGTCATTGGTGGCGTAGCTGCACAACTTCATCGTCTACCGATGCCAGCAACGGTTGATCTCGATATAACGCCATCACGAAGCCCTGAAAATCTCACACGTCTCGCAAAAGTTTTTGATGAAATTGATGCGGCGCTGGCAACAGTAGGCGAATATGGCACCTGGTTTCCGTGGCATCCAATTTCGAATTGGTCTCAATACGAAACTTTGCACTTGATTACAAAGTTTGGTTTGCTTGACTTAGTTTTCAAACCTGACGGATCAACAAGAGGCTTTGATGAGCTAGTGAATAGCAGCGAGTTGGTGAGTCTCGAAAATGTTGAAGTTCATGTAATTTCGATTGAAAAGTGGCTCGAACTCAAAGCAGCCTCGAACCGTGAAAAAGATTCAATGCACATCGACCTATTTAAAGAGAGTCGAGGCGATGGTTCTAAAAGCTAGGGGGAGGTGAGC
>OBMK010002432.1_pt1 | contig 14108 bp, 5 predicted proteins | sample 1539081 | NCBI WGS metagenome assembly OBMK01 (sample SAMEA3355528, study PRJEB22509) | marine metagenome | biome: marine; feature: river plume; material: water | place: USA | collected 2010-08-07 | depth 0.5 m | reverse complement strand
CAGACATCACTACAGGTTCTTCAACTTATATATCACACGATGATAGTGGAGACATTCTTTTAGAATCAGGTCAAGCTGCAGTCTATAGTGGAACTTATGACGGAAGTCAATTAAATACAGAAACTACTAATGGTGGTGGTGCATTATTAGAGACTTCATTATCACCATTCGGTTCTTTATATACTTTAAATGACCAAATTAATATCACTGGTGGTAAACAAGACACTGATACAACTGAAACAAAAGCAGTTGTCAATGGTTTAGTTGAAGGCCCATTAACAGAAATACTTATTGAAGATGCAGGTATCAATTACGAAGCAGGAGACCTTATAGTATTTGAAGGTGGTACTGGTGGTGGTGCAGAAGCAATCATTGGTTCAACAGGTGACGAGGTTCTACTAGAGGGTGGAACAGTATTTGGTCACTATGAGATTGATGTGACGACAGGTCAAACCCAAATAGGTGGGCCTGGTGTTAAAGATAAAAATGGTAACTATATCATTTTTAATGATTACTCTATTGATGTATACTTAGATGGTATACTCAAAACACCAACACTTGAATACACTTGGCAGAATGACAGAGTAGTATTCTTAACTGCAATGACAGCACAGAATTCATTAGTTGAAATCTATACAGAGTATCAAAGAGTTACTTTTGAAGATGGTTCAACAGTTGATTATGATGGTTACATAGATGGTGAGGGTAATACTATTGTTGATGATGGGAGAATTAGAAGTATTCTCCTAAGAGATGGTGGTGCATTCAGAGAAATTCCTAAAGTATATCCAGGCGGATATCTATATGTGAAATCTACAACAGGATTTGAAGTTGGAGAAGTTGTCACAGGAACAACATCATCTGCAACTGGTTCTATTCTTAGAATAGATGCACAAAACAATAGATTAATAATCAAAAGACTTGACACTGATACAGGAGTTTTTGTAAAAGATGAACTTCTAACTGGTGCTACAACAACAACCGAAACTACAATTACACAGACAAAGGTAACGAGTGGTACTGGTGCAAAACTATTTGCATACTCGGATACTGCTGGTGGTGTTGAAAGTATCAATATCCAAGACCAAGGTAACAAATTTAATTACGATGGTGTTCTATCAGGAAGTTCATACTTCCCTATGTTGATTAAGACACCTAGTGCAAACTTAACAAGAGACTTAGTCATAACTGGAACTCTATCAGGGACGACTGCAAAAGTTGTTTCTTATAATGCAGATAAACACATTCTTACTTACAGAGATTTGGATGGTTGTTTCTATCCAAATGAGAAAGTAACTTTTAACGCTGTTGATTCATTCTACATCTTACGAACAAACTCATTTGATGGTAGAGGATTGTATGCTGGTGAAGGTATTGTCGAAGAACAAATGGTCGGTGACTATGGAACAGTCAATGCAGCTCAATCAAGAATACAAGATGGTAAATTCTATCAGACTCATTCATATGTTGTCAAGGTTGGAGAGTCAATTAACAAGTGGAGAGGTATCGTTAAAGATTTACTTCACCCTGCAGGACACATCTTCTTTGGTGAGGTTGCAATCAAAAATACAATTGATACAACTGTAGAAGACCAAGTAAGATTTAGACCAATGGTTGTTATCAACCTTGAAGCAACACTAGGTGTTCCAAATGCATTTGCTAATTCACAACGAACTGTTAAGATTTATACATTAGACCATGAAGACCTTCTCATGGAAACTGGGGATGGAATTCGAACTGAAGATGGATTTGGTCTTATCGTCACTGAATGTGGTGGTAGGGATTTACAACCAGCATTACTGGCACTAAGAGAGGCTGGATACGCTGCATACAACACAGACCCAAGAACTGGTAATGCCGTGTCATCATTCGCAATGGTTGACGGTGTTCAGACTGGTGAAGGAACTGAAGTCTATGACTCTATGATGAGAAGTAGACATATTAACATTAACATTATTCAATCTCATGCTGTTGCAGTATCACAAGTTGGTATGTATTCACACGATGGTATCCCTACAGTTCTTTCATTAGACTGGAATGATAACAATTGGTTGAATGGTCGTTCTGAAATGCTTTATAGAAAAGCATCGGACGGAAAGATTACACAGTTATGGTCTCCACAAGAAGAGACTCTCATATTAGAAGATGGTGGTGTTATAGAAATAGAAGAACCAGCAAACTTCTTACGACTTGACGAGAGACTTGCAGAAAATGTATATTACCAAGGTGATTACGGAGAAAGAATACTGAATGAGAGTGACGGTACTCTTATTCTATTGGAAACTGCAACTTCAACGAACCAAGTTCAACATTTTGTGTCCGAAAGGTCAATAGAAATGGAAAGTGGTGGTCTATATTATGAAGATGGCGACAGAATTGTTATGGAAACTGAACAGGTATTCATCCAAGAGGACATGTCAGAAGTAGGAATTACTTCATATGTTCCATTAGGTAGTACTTTTAGAAGTCTAAATACCATTACAGGTCAGAGAACTTTTGACATCTCATACTATCTCAAAGACGAGACAGATGGTGATGACTTATTGTTAGAAGACGGAACAGGAAATGTTCTTAGTGAGGTATCTAAGGCAGAAGGATTGAGGATTAAGGACTTAGATAACTATTATCCTAACCTTCATGTACCCGAATATCAAAATCAAGAAAGAAAAAGAACAAATATTACCTATAGTGCATACATTAAGTCTGCATAGGTGTATAAATAGTATTATAAATATCTGAGGAGATTAAAAACAATGGCAGCAATAATTACAGAAAAGTTTAGAGTTCACAACGCTAAACAGTTCAAGGAAGACTTTGGAGAAAGTGCTTCTTCAACATACATATTCATAGGAAGGTCTTTCCCATGGACAGACGACACATCACCCCCAACACCATCTAATGGAATTGGAGAAGAGGTAGATGCATATTCAGATATGCTTGCCCTTAAGAAGGTGGGTTCTGCTGATGTTTCACACGGACTAACAAGATACGACTGGACTTCAGGCACATCATATGATGAGTATGCACATGACTATTCAGCATCTAACACAACTCCTGCAACATCTCAATCAAGTTTGTTTGCTGGACGTTTCTATGTAATGACAGACGAGTATCATGTTTATAAGTGTATCAGAACAGGAAGAGATTCAAGTGGTGGTGTTGTTGCTTCAACAGTTAAACCTACAGGAACATCTGCAACATTACTAGTGGAAACCTCAGACGCTAGTGCAGCTTCAGGTCGTGGTTACATATGGAAATATATGTACACTGTTACTGCTTCAGATACAATCAAATTCGTAACTAACGATTTCATCCCAGTTAAAACTATTGGTGCTCAAACAGAGATTGATGGAAACAGTGGTGCATTAGGAACAGCAGCTGCTGATGATGGTTCATCTCAGTGGGATGTTGAGAATAGTGCAGTAGACGGTGGTATACATCACTTGATAGTTTCAACAGGTGGTTCAGGTTATACAGATGGAACATACACAGGAGTTCCAATCGTAGGTGATGGTTCGGGTGGTGTTTGTACAGTGGTTATAGCATCAGGTGCTGTTTCACATGTATCTTCAACAACTGCTGGTACTGGTTACAAAAGGGCTCAAGTAATCGTTGCAACAACTACAACTGGTCTTTCAGGGATTGGTTCAGGAACAGGTGCTTCAATTAAACCAATTATCTCTCCTCTCATTGGACATGGTGCAGACCATGTACAAGAACTAGGTGGTAACTATATCGTTGTAAACTCTAGATTAGAGTTTGGCGAAGGTAGTGGAGATTTCCCAACTGATAATGATTTCAGAAGAATCGGACTTATCCAAGACCCATTCACAGTAGGAACAACCACAGTTGCAACTGCAACTTCTATGACTGCATATCACAAAATGACACTTTCAAGTGTTTCAGGTCTTTCAATTGATGACCTAATGATGAGTGCAAACGCAGATGGTTCAGGTGTTGCAGTATCAAGAGTAGTATCTATTACAGGTAGTGTTGTTTCACATATCCCAGTTGCAAATAGTGCTGGTGGTTATGTAAACTTTGCAGCCTCAGATACAGCATTTGTTGGTTCAACTACTATCGGAACTGTTTCTTCAGTAGATGCTTCATTCCCCGAAGTTGAAAGATACTCAGGACAAGTTATGTACATTGAAAATAGAGGTGCAGTAACTAGAGCAGCAGACCAAATAGAAGATATTAAACTAATTATTGAAATGTAATCCGTCTCCAGTTGCAAAACTGGAGCCATTACACCTACAAGTTAAGAGAGACTTATGACAGAAAAAACTGATTTAAATGTATCCCCATATTTTGATGACTATTCGGAAGATAAAAACTTTCAGAAAGTCTTATTTCGAGCGGGAAGGTCTCTACAATCTAGAGAATTAACTCAGTCACAATCTATTCTTCAGAATCAGATTGAGAGAATGGGTGACCACTTCTTTAAAGAAGGTTCAATTGTTCAAGGTGCTCAAACTGGTATTGACATGGAACTTTACTATGTTAAAGTTCAGTCTGCTAACCCTAACGCAGGTGGTGATGCAAACGCAGCTGATTACAGAACTGCATTTCATGGTAAATACCTTCAAGGTAAAACTACAGGTGTTGTTGGTAAGGTTATCACTTCTTCTGCAGAAACTTCAGATGATGCATTAACAATATTTGTTAAGTATGCAAGACAGGGAACAGACGCAGGTAACTCATTTACTTTCTCTGCACTAGAAGAACTTCAAGAAGTAACTCTATCTGCTACAGGAGCAGTAGAAATAGTATCATCAAACCTTAACGAATTTACAGTTAAAGCACAAACAGAAGTAGACAACCCAAATGGATTTGCTTCTATAGCAAACATATCAGAAGGTATCGTATTTGTCAGAGGTTTCTTTGTCAAAGTACCAGCACAAGAATTAATACTTGAGAAGTATTCTTCTTCACCTTCATACAGAATTGGTCTTACAATCAGTGAGACATTAGTTAGTTCTGCAACAGACACATCATTACTAGATAACTCAACTGGAACTTCAAACGAAAACGCTCCTGGCGCAGATAGATTGAAATTCTCAATGGTATTAAGTAAGTACACTATTGCAACAACCACTGATACAGATTTTGTTGAACTTGCAAGAGTCAACCAAGGTGTTATAGAACTAACAATCAACAGACCAGCATATGGTCAGATTGAAAACTCAATGGCACGAAGAACATTTGATGCGAATGGTGACTTTGTTATTACTCAATTCACACATTCACTAAGAGAACATTTAGACGATACAACTAATAGAGGTTTCTATAGTGTACAAAATGGTGGTGATGAAACAAAAATCATCATGCAAGTATCGCCAGGTAAAGGTTACGTCAAAGGGTACGAGATTGATAAAATTGGTACAACAACGATTCCTTTCTCAAAAGCAAGAACAACTACATCTTTAGATAATGCAAACACACCTATCAGAATAGGTAATAAACTTAGAGTTAAAAACGCACATTCATTACCCGAATTTGGTAGTGAAGCAGGTGACGATACAATGTCACCATTCAAAGAGTGTGAACTTTTTGATTCTTCAATTCCAGTGACCTCCCCTGTAGGTGGAACTAAACCTACTTCAGGTCAGATTGGTATTGCAAGAGTAAGAAACATTGATTTATATTCAGGTTCAGATAGTTCAGATGTATATTCAGATGACTCTATATGGAACTTGTATATGTTCGATATCAAGATGTTCACCAAACTTACTGGAACATTAGCAAACACATTTATAGCAGGTGATAGAGTTACTGGTAGTGTAAGTGGTGCAACTGCTATAGTCCATCACACTGAATCAAGTAACCTATTTGTACATGATGTGCAAGGTGCTTTTGTAGCAGCGGACAACCTATCAGTTGCTGGTAATGGTTCAACTGCAACACTAACATCTACCAACACTGCACCAAGAACATACAACATTGACCGTGCAAGGTCTATTACACAAACACCTAAGAACAATCAAAGAGAGATATTTACTGCAGATTTAGTATTAGATTCGGATAAAGTTTTAACTGGTTCAGTTACAATTAGTAATGCAAACCCAGCAGTATTGACAGGATTTGGAACTAACTTTGCAGATGAACTTAAAGAAGGTGACATCATTATTGATGGTGCTGGTGATGAAAAGATTGTTGCATCTGTAACAAATGGTACAAGTGCAACATTGACAACTACTGCAACTGTATTAACAAATTCAAATGTAATACGAAGACGTGCAACATTGAAAGACCAAGACCAAACAGTTGCTATCGCATCATGGCCTAGAGACTGGATTGATTCACATACAGGTGAATCGGTTCAAGTTAGAAGACAGGAAGTTGTAACAGTTTCTTCAGGTTCTATTACAGTTACTACAGGTTCTAACGGAATTTTCGCTGCGAAGAATACAGATAACTTTACAATTGCAGTTATTGAAAAGAGTTCAGATGCTAGTGCATATGCACAAGGTGCTCTTCTAAATGTAGAAGACTTCAGTGGTTCAGCAGTATCTTCAGGTTCAGGACAATCATTAACATTGTCAGGTATTTCTAATAACGAGGATGCAGTGTTAAAAGTAACATATACTGTTACTATCACCGACCCGATAAACAGAGACAAAACTCTTAGAAGTGCAAGAGTATTAAAAGTTGGTTCAGCAAGAAGTGCGAACGGATTCTTTGGTACTGCATATGACGATAAAGAAATTACTCTTGGTGTGCCAGATGCATATCAGATAAGAGGTATTTACGAAGGTACTGGTGGTTCAACACCTCTACCACCTAGTGCAACATTTAGTGTATCAAGTGGTGTATTCGTTAACTATGAGAAAGTCATAGGACAAACTTCAAATGCTCATGCAGTGATTATTTCAACTGGTGGTACAACTTACTTCTACTATGTTTCAGGAACATTATTAAATGGTGAGAATGTTGTCGGTCAGACTTCACTTGCAGTTGCATTATTAAGTAATGTATCAGCAGGTTCACCAAACATATCATCAAGATACTTCTTTGACAATGGTCAGAGAGATGGATTCTATGACCTTGCAAAACTTGTAAGAAAAGTAGGAGCTCCTGCACCTTCAAATCCAATTCTAGTTTGTTTTGATTACTTTACTGCTTCGGGTAGTGGAGACTTCTTTGATGTAGAATCATATTCAAGTATTCCTTATCAAGACATCCCAACATACTCTCCAACAAGAGTAGACTTAGGTGGTCTAGAACCTGATGGAACATATGAGTTATCAGATGCAATAGACTTTAGACCAGTAGTGGGACAGATTTTAGGTACAACTACATTCGGTTCTAACAATACACAAGACCCAACATCTCCAGTAGATTTGAGTAGCACTTCAAGTGGTGCAGTATTTGCTCCGTTTGGATACTCAACTGGTAGAAACTTTGAGTCATCAAGAAGTGGTATTACATCAACAGCTGCAAACGCAGTAGACACACCAGTAAGTGGTTCTGCCTTTGTTGGTGATATTTCATTCTATGTCGGAAGAATCGATAAAGTATTCTTACATAAATCAGGAATATTCCAAACTTCAACTGGAACACCTGCATTGTCACCGACTAAACCAAAAGCAATCGATGATGCAATTGAGTTATTTGAACTACAGTTCCCTGCCTACACTAAGAACACTAAGAGTGTTAAAGTAAGGTCACAAGACCATCGTAGATTTACGATGAAAGATATTTCAAGAATTAGTAACCGTGTTACTAACTTGGAAAGAGTCACATCACTCTCAATGTTAGAGAAAGATACTCAAACAAAACAAATTTTAGACGGAGATGGGTTTGATAGATTCAAGTCAGGTTTCCTAGTAGACAACTTTAGAGGTCACAGAGTTGGTGATGTTAATCATCCCGATTACGAATGTGCAGTTGATGCTAAGTTAGGGGCTGCAAGACCTCAGTCGTATTCACAGTTCTTTGATATTACATTGAACACAAATACATCTCAGAACTATGCACAAACTGGTGACTTGGTAACACTACCTTATACACCTATTACATATATCAATTCAGATAAAGCTTCTCGTTCAATCAATGTTAACCCATACAATGTGTTCTCATTCTTTGGTAATGTTAAGTTAACGCCTGGAACAGATGTATGGCAAGATACAACTCAATTACCCGAAGTTAGAATTAACAGAGAAGGTAGTTTTGATGCAATCACATCCGCTGTTGGTAACTCAATGGGAACAGTTTGGAACTCATGGCAAACAACATGGGCAGGAGAACCTTCAGTAGTATCTTCAGAAGTTCAATCAACTTCAAATGGTTCTTGGGCAGGAGACCCAACACAAGGTGGTGAGTGGGTTGCTGGTGAAACAGTAACTAGAGAAATCACCGAAACTGTTGAAACACAAACAAGAACAGGTGTAACAACAAGTGTTGTAGAAGACTTTGTAGAAACAAGAAATGACAGAGTTGTATCAGTATCATTGATTCCATTCATTCGTGCAAGAACGATTGAGATTGATGGAACAAACATGAAACCGAACACCAACCATTACTTCTACTTTGATAACATGGATGTTAACAAGTATGTAAGACCATTCTCAACTGATTACTCACAAGATAGTGGAACAACAGTTGCATCTAATTTAAAAACAGATGGTAACGGAAGACTTCGTGGATACTTTGAATTGCCGAATGACAACACTCAGAGATTCCCAACAGGTGCAAGAGAACTAAGAGTAACTTCTAGTTACTTTAATCTAAGTAATCCTTCGTCACAAGGAAGTGCAATATATCAAGCACAAGGACTACTACAAGCATCACAAACAGAAGTAACATCTACAAGAAATGGTAGAGTGATAAGAGAGAGTGCTAATGGTGAAAGAACAATTCAGAACAGAGGAGAGAACTTAAATACTTCTCCTAGGGATACACAAGCACCACCATTTGCTGACCCAATACCACCAGTAGTAGACCCAGTAACACAATTGCCACCTCCGCCACCACCTACATCACCAGTAGTGACGATACCAACACCGCCTACGTTCCCGATTCCGATTGAAGTGCCAGATTTATTTGTCTTTAGAAGAGAACCAATTGGTGCCCAAGCAAGAAGAGAACCCGAGTCTAGACTAGAAAGAGGTCATGGAGACCCACTTGCACAGTCATTCTTAGTTGAAGCTGCAAATGGTATGATGATGACATCATTAGATTTATTCTTTAGAACTAAAGATACAACAATGCCAGTGTCGGTAGAAATCAGAACAATGATTAATGGTTATCCAGCACAAACTGTATTACCATTCTCTACTGTAACAAAGAATCCTGCTGATGTCAACACTTCAGAAGATGGTTCTGCAGTAACAACATTTACTTTTGAATCACCAGTTTACTTATCCGATAAGGTTGAGTATGCATTCGTAGTATACTCAAATTCAAATGAGTACGAAGCATTCATCGCTAGAATGGGTGAGAAAGACCTTGCAACTTCACAAATAATTACAGAACAACCATGTACTGGTTCACTGTTTATGTCTCAGAATGCATCAACATGGTCTGCAGAACAAACGGATGACCTTAAATTCCACATGAAGATTGCTCAGTTTGATACATCTAAGACACCAGTTCTTAAGTTTGAGAATGATGCATTACCAGTTCAGATATTGCAAGAGAATCCAATACAGACCTTCTCAGGACAGTCCTATGTACAAGTAAGTAGTTACTCTCATGGAATGTACTCCGCTACATCTAATGTCACTATAGCAGGTGTTACAGGTGATAAACAAAATTGTGTTGTGAACATTGGTACTCTTACCCCTGCAACGACTCCAACTAACGGAACATATACTGGAATTGCCACTTCCGCTGGTACTGGAACAGGATGTACTTTAGATATTATAGTCACAGACGGTGCAGTATCAAGTGCAGTAATTAATACAACAGGAAGTGGTTACTTATCAACAGATACTTTAACGGTTGCCACATTCGGTGGTACGACTGGAACAGTTGCAGTTGATACAGTTGCAGATACACTAGGTGGTATTCCAATTGCATCTATTAATGCAACATTTACTTCATTGTCAAATATCGGAATTGATACATTCAATGTAACACCCGACATTTCTGCATTCGACCTAAAAACAGGTTATAATGCAGATGACTCAACAGTAGGTGGAGGAGATATAGCAACATCAACAAGAGACTATTACTTTGATGTGTTACATACAATGATACCAAACACTCAAGTTGAGGGATGTAGAATTTCTCTATTCACAAACACCACTGCAATGTCTTCACCCGAAGGTTATATTAGTGGAAGTGTTTACAATAAGAGAACTACAAATAACTTCTTGACATTGAACGACAACTCATACTTAGGTTACCCTAGTGTTGTTGCTTCACAAATCAATGAGACAAACGAGATGTCGGGTGCTAAGTCATTCAACGCAACTCTACAGTTGCAGTCATCAAATCCAAACGTCTCACCAGTAATTGACGTGGGTTCAATTGGTTGTATCGGTATCATGAATAGAATAAACAACATTGATTCATCAGCTGATGTTCCAACTGGAGTAACATATGTTGCATCCACAGAATCAGATGGTGATAATAATGTAATGACTTATATGACAAGAAAAGTAAGTCTTAAGAATCCTGCTTCATCACTTCGTGTGACTGCAGACTTCTTTAGACCACCAACTACAGACCTTAAAGTACTATACAAAGTTCTGAATAATGATGAGTCTACACCTTTTGATGACTTAGGTTGGAGATATTTCAATACAGATGGTTCTCCAAATGTAACAACAGAAGCTGATGCAAGAAACTTTAAAGAATATGAGTTTAGTGTAGAAGGTCTTTCCGAGTTCAGTGCATTTGCTGTGAAGATTGTGGGACAAGGAACAAATACTTCCGTAGTACCTATGATATCTGCATTGAGATGTATTGCACTTGCATAAGATGGGTGACTACATACAAGTAGAAGGACATTCTAATCTACTAAGAGATGAGGGTTCTACTGCAATAGTAAACAGTGATAGAAACTCATATGAGTTGCACAAAAAAAGAAGAGAATCTTTTGTAAATCAAAAGAACGAGATAAATACATTAAAGAATGAAGTATCAGATATGAAACAGATGCTTCACACAATTATAGAGAAGTTAAATGGCTAAAACAGTTGACCAATTCAGTACAATAGAAGACTTCAGACAGAAGTATAACGAACTTGCAATAGATGTAGGGGATAAGAGTGGTCTAAGAACTACTAGTAGTGCAACAGTTATTGATGCACTTAATAGTTTAGAGGACAAGTCATTCTTCTTCCAAGAGTTTGTATACACTGCTACAGGAAGTCAAACAGTCTTTACTGGTGCAGATACATTTGATAACACATTACTACTAAGAAAGAATAGACTTCAAGCATATAAAAATGGAGTTCTATTATTAGAATCTACAGACTATACAGTTACAGAACCCGATGGGGCAGGTAACTTTGATTCATTGACTCTAGTTTCAGCTGCTTCTGCAGGTGACAAGATTGTCATTTATGCATTTACTGGTTCATACTTAGGTGTGTCAGGTGCAACTGGTGGTACAGTAGGTCAATTTACTGAAACGGCTGCAAACACTATTTACAACATCAACTCAAATGGTGTTATTCTTAATGGTGATGGGGCTCCAAATCAAACAACTACACTACAAAGTGGATTCAATATCCAACTTGCTGGTAAAACATATTCAGAAGACAGTATAGAAGTTGCTTCAGGTAAAACTGTAACTGCACCCACATTCATTGGTGATTTAACTGGTAATGCTGACACGGTAACTAACGGAGTTTACACTACCGATACTGGAACAGTAACTAACACAATGTTATCAGGTTCAATTGCAAACACAAAACTAGTAAACGATAGTATAACTGTAGGTAGTACTTCAATAGATTTAGGTGCTACTTCAACTACTCTTACTGGATTAACAAGTGTAACATCAACAGGTTTTACAGGCAACTTAACAGGTAATGTAACTGGAAATACATCAGGAAGTGCAGGCACTGTAACCTCTATAAATACACATGCAATCAGTGAGTTGAGTGATGTTTCTGTAACAAGTCCAGCGACTGGACAGGTGTTGTCATGGGATGGTTCGAACTTTACGAACTCAAATCCTGCTGCAACATTCTCAGCACAAGATGCAAGAAATGCTATCTCAGGTGGAGATGGTTTGGCCTTTAACGGTGGTACTGGTGTAATGGATGCAAATACCTCAAATGGTATTACAACATCATCTGATAATATCGTTTTGGATTACGAAACTGTTAGTGTTGCACCATCAAGTGTTGGTTCAACGTCAACAGGTCATTTATGGTTTGTAATATAAGATTATGATATGTCTGAAGAAATTTTTGTAAATACTGGTACGAGTTTTCAACAACCGTACATTGCAAGACAACCTGCGATTGGAACTGTTCCTGCGATAGGAACTGTACCAGCAAGAACACCTACAAATGTTCAAACTCCATTTACCTATAGTAATAGGTCACCATTCACATATCAAGCAAGTCGAAATACTCAGACACCGTTTACCTATCAAGCAAGAACACCTAGTACATATACCAATGCAAACGAGTCTAGTCAAACACCATTTACTTATTCTAGACAAGGTCAAACACCATTTACCTATGCAAGGCAGGGTCAAACACCATTTACATATAGTAACAGACAGCCTGGCACATATGCACGACAAGGTCGAACACCATTTACTTATCAAGCAAGGCAACCTAATATATACCAACATGTCACCAATCAACAGACACCTTATATTGCAAATGCTAGACAGCCCAATATATACCAACATGTTACTAATCAACAGACACCGTTTATTGGTCAAGCAAGACAACCTGCAATTTATCAACATGTTACTACTCAACAGACACCGTTTACCTTCAATATAAGGTCTCCATCAATTGGTCAAGCAAGACAACCTTCAATAGCCAATTCAAGAAGTCCATCTATTACTACTGTACAACAGACCATAACCGAAACAAATATTAATAATTCATGCGAAGCTGAATTAGAGGTATACAAGACATCATCTTCTAATTTCATGACGACCATCGTGAGTAAGGATGTGAAATTTGTGTTCAGTAACGGAACTACAAATATAAGTGCTGCCGACTATAACAATGGTGTTCGAAGCACTGCAAGAAAAATAGCATTGTATATGCAAGCACATAATGGTGGGGGAGGTTCAGCATATTCAATAACACCAACAGGATTGTTTAGTGGATGGGTACTTATGGGAGAATGGGAAACCCCTTCAGGTTTTGCGCCAAGTAGTTATTCAATAGAATATACTAGTGCAACCAATAATGGCTCAGGTGCAGGTGTTATTGGAAGATACTGGGATTTGTCAGGCACTGGGGTAACTTATGGTATAACCAAATCATTTATGGATAATGACACAAACATGGTATGGGGATATACAGATTCGGGATTTAGTTTTAGGTCTTCTTATTTTACAGAATGTAACAGTTCGCAGAAATATTTAAGTGATAATTTTGCACTTTCATTTCAGAAATCGGGATATCCCGATATAGTGGTAGACACATTTAGTACAGTCGTTTTTCATGCTCATACTCACACTGGTAGCGGTGGCGGGGGTTGTTTCTAATGCCTATTTGGACATCAAACGGTGTGAATACACAAAATCCTTCTACCTCAAATGTACAGACACCATTTACATTTAATGTACAGAATCCCTCTATTGGGAATGCAAGGCAACCCAGTACTTACACTAATGCAAATGTGTCACAACAGACACCGTTTACATTTCAAGGAAGACAGCCTAGTACTTACACCCATGCGAATGTAAATTATCAGACACCGTTTACATTTCAAGCAAGACAACCTAGTACTTACACTCATGTAAATGTAAATTATCAGACTCCATATATTGCTAATGCGAGACAACCGTATCCGTATATTGCTAATAGTCAGACTCCATATATTGCGAATGCAAGACAACCTTATCCGTACATTGCAAATGCTAGGCAACCGTATCCTTATATTGCAAATGCTAGGCAACCTAATATATACCAACATGTTACTAATCAGCAGACACCTTATATTGCAAATGCTAG
>OBMK010002414.1_pt1 | contig 14176 bp, 12 predicted proteins | sample 1539081 | NCBI WGS metagenome assembly OBMK01 (sample SAMEA3355528, study PRJEB22509) | marine metagenome | biome: marine; feature: river plume; material: water | place: USA | collected 2010-08-07 | depth 0.5 m | reverse complement strand
GTTGTTTTATATGACAACCACTATAACTGTTAATCAATTGGTCGTAGGTTCGATCCCTACCGCCGGAGCCAATTAAATTAAAGGTGTCAATGGCTTACGTCACTGACGCCTTTATTTTTGTTTATCAGAAAAAGTTATAAACAGTTATAAACATCTACAGCCATTGAAAATAGGTCTGCTTATTCGTCTAAATCATCAGAAAGTAATGTAATTGCGTTATTCAATTCTTCTGGAACAGTAATTACGTCTCCAGTTCGAAACATATACATTCCATAATCGATGTTTTGAGATTTTGTTTTTGTATTTTGAATTGCGTCTGTATTTTCCTGAACTACTCCAGGACTTATAGTAATTATTGATCTACCTGTGAGCAAATTCGCAGAAAACTCTAGTGACGGATAGTTGAGCCCAATTTCATTATGATCGTAACCAATTATTCGAACATTTTGATCTATGTACCTCAGAACCATATTGTACTCATTATGGCAAATTCCTCTTGATCCGCCGTAGTAACATGATCTTATGCGGATACTGCCCTTTTCGTTGATTGATGCTTCTAAATCCCATCTCCTAACTTGACTGACAGCTTCAGAAGACACTAATTTGAGGGTTAAGTTTGGACGACATGTATCCCATGAGACACTTTCGACATAAAAATCTAATGTGATCCAATCTTCAGCTAAGTTGTAAAGTAATTTATCTGTACGACCATCCCCATTAATATCACCATCAATGTTATTTTTTAGATGGGGAGAAAAATCGATTTTTTCCAACTGAGCGATCTTTTCATTCTGGCATGTTGTCGCCAATACAAAATTTGATTGCACCATACTAAATATCAAACCTGCAGTGACTAATTTTATAATTTTAAACATATATTTATGTCCTATCTGACCTTCACTGATAACGAATTTAAGCATACAAAGCACTCAACTTAGGATCACTACAAATAGCAATCTCAGTCTCAGTTGTAGCTTTACCACAGTCAAAACTAGCCGCCTGCCCTACAGCAGCAAGGCTCAGCGAGAGCAACAAAGTTGCTACCAAAATGCGTGTTAAACGACTAATCACATTCACTCCCCAAAACTCTGCAGGTTCTTCGCCATCTCCTTCGACAGCGGCAAGAACCGAGCATAAAAACGTTCGATCTGATCCACTGACGTCCCAGCGTTCTTGGCGAGGTTGAAGATATTCACCCTGCCCTCGCTATTGATAATTCTCATACAGATCGCCGTGTGACGCAAGGAATAGAGCGTATGCGGCTTGCCCGTCACGCTGTCAGTTTCCAGCCCCGAGACCCTAAGAACTTCGTTAAACAGCCGCTGGACCATGCCCGATGCCGTAGTTCTGTTGGTCCACTGCGGATAGAAGATGTAATCTTCAGGCTTTGCGGACGGATAGCGCTTCTTGATCCGCTCATAGACCGACACAGCAGCTTCCATGGTGTTGGCTGCTCGAAACCCTGTCTTTCCATCTCGAACCGTCACGATCAAACGCCTTGGATCATCCGCAATCGTGACGTCTGAATGCCGAATAGCATAAAGCTCGGACATGATCGGTCTGACAAAGGAATGGGTCAGAAACAGCAACAGGTCATAGAACTCATCATCGACAGCAAAGCCTCGCACCTGAACGCCCTGCCCGTCCATCTGCTTCACAGCCTTCAGCAGCTTTTGATAAGCGTCGTCTTGCTTCGCCACCAAGGGTGCGAACCGAAAGAACGGACGAGGGTTGTCCTTCACCCTTGCCCTAGGTGTTGCGGGGACATTGTCGATGACGCCTTCATCCCGAGCAATCTTCAAGACATTTCGGAATGCTGCCATCAACGTGTTCTTACTCGACGACGACAGGTCAGGACGCTTCTTCCCAAGCTGGGTGATGTAGTCTTGATAGGTGTTGGTCTTGAGGGTTCTGACGTCCATTTCGCCGAAATGCCGCAGCAGCCCCCAATCCTCGTTCTGGATCGCCCAATGGATGGATTTCACATAGCCATCACTACGGTCCCCCGACTTGCCCTGTAGCCTTGCCTTATGAAGCAGCTTCAATGCGAAGTGTCGGAAGGTATAGCGGCTCTCGATCAACGGCTCTGACCTGAGCAACGAAAGCGCCAGTTCCTGAGCCGCAGCACGTGCCTTGATCGAGCTATCCTCGCCCGTCGACTTGACCAGATATTTCTTGGTCCGACGATCCCAGATTCTGACATACCACTTCGATGAACCACCGACCTTGTAGATCGATAAGCCCTTGTAAAGATTGATCGCTGATGGAACGTTGGTCATGGAAGGTTGAGACGCCGTAGTTATAAAGCCGACATATAACGTACCGTATAACCTGTTGTTTTATATGACAACCACTATAACTGTTAATCAATTGGTCGTAGGTTCGATCTCTACCGCCGGAGCCAAAATCTCGTAGAGATTACAACACGATAAAGGCCGCCCCTAAGGGCGGCTTTTGTCGTTTTGGGAGCGTCCTTTTGGCTGCACGCGATAGAACATGGAACGGCACTCCCCGGTTTTGGCCAGTCATGCTAAGATTTTTGAGTAGCGGATTAGGCTCAAATTGACCCAGCGGTGGACCGGTCACGGCATTGAAAATCAATGCCAATGGCCAAGTCATGCCCCTTGGGTCTTGCGTGGTGGCGATTGCCCGCTCAGGCTATTGCCTTGGGCTATCTGGCCCGTCTCCATTGGAGGAGAAGAACGGGTGCGATAGCGGCTGTGGCGATGGCCATGGTGGTCAGGCCCGGAGCGACGAAGAGCAAGCCCACGAGGCCGACATACCAGCGTTCCCATTTGTGCATGGCCGTGAAGATGAAACCCGAGAAAGCCGCCCCGATGGCCGCGATGCCCAGCATGGCGCCGAGCAGCGTGGTAAAGAACGCGGGCCAGCTAAACCCATCGGCCACGAGTAAGAGCGCAGGGGAATAAACAAAGACGAAAGGCACGAGAGCTTTGGCAATACCAAGGCGGAAGGCGGTGTTGCCTGTCTGGAATGGGTTGGAGCCCGCGATCCCGGCGGCAGCATAGGCGGCCAAGGCGACGGGAGGCGTGATATCGGCCAAGACGCCATAATAAAACACGAAGAAATGCGCCACCAAGGGCTGCACGCCCAATTGTGCCAGTGCGGGCGCTGCCACTGCGACCAAGATGATATAGGTCGCTGTTGTGGGGATGCCTGCGCCCATGATGATGCAGGAAAAGGCGATGAGCACGAGGGAGACGAACAGCGCCCATTGAGTGACGGTAAAATAGGCGAGCGGTCCGAAGGTGCTGAGGAAGGTGCCGATGTCGGTTGCCGTTTGCACCACGACATAGCCCAAGCGAAAGCCAACGCCTGTAAGTGTCACCACGCCCACGACAATGCCCACAGTCGCAGCGGCGGCGCCCACGGCGATTGTGTTGCGTGCGCCACTGGCGAGTGCGCTGACCAAATCTGGCAGGGTGAGGCGGTTGAGCGGGTTGAGAAAGCCAATCACCACGCAGGCGATGATGCCGTAGACGGCGGCGAAATCGGGGGTGCGGCCAGAGAGAATAAAATAGACCAATATGACCAATGGGACGAGCGACATCCAGTTTTGCCGTAGCACCTGAGCGGCCTTGGGGAGTTCGTCGTTTCGCAGGCCGCGCAGGCCAAGGCGTTTGGCCTCCAGATGAACCATGATGAAGATGCCAAAGTAATGCAGAAGCGCGGGAAAGAGTGCGGCGGCGAGAATGTCACGCAGGGGGAGTTCGAGATATTCCACCATGATGAAAGCAGCCGCCCCGAGGATTGGGGGGGTGATCTGGCCACCTGTGGAGGATGTGGCTTCGACTGCGGCGGCAAAGCGACCGGAATACCCCACGCGTTTCATCGCAGGGATCGTGAGCGCGCCTGTGGTGACAGTATTCGCGATTGAAGAGCCGGAGATCGTTCCCATGAAGGCCGAAGAGAAAATGGCAACTTTGGCCGGGCCGCCCGCATAGCGCCCCGCCAGAGCCATGGCCAGATCGATAAAGAGCTGGCCCAAGCCGATGCGGGTGGCGAGCACACCGAAGAGGATGAAAAGAAAGACATATTTCGCCATAACGCCGATCGCGATACCGTAGATGCCTTGATTGGTCATATAGAGGTGGTTGATCAGGCCTGACCAACTCGCGCCTCCGTGTTTCAACGCTCCGGGCATGTAGGGGCCGAAGAGGGCAAAGCCGATGAAGGCAAGACCGATCAGAGGGAGGGTAATTCCGACGGAACGGCGCGAGGCCTCGAGGGTGAGCAGAAGAAGCGCGGTGCCCATGAAGACATCACCGGGCGAAGGATTACCGACACGCTGGGCCAATGCGGCAGAGGGCAAGAGCGGCAGATACATCGCGGCACCAATGCCAAGAAGGGCAAGGAGGATATCCGTGATCGGCACACCGTCGACGCGGTACCACGCGCGGGGCGCGATGTCAGTCGAGAGTGATTTACGCCATGAAAACAACAAGAACACCAATCCGAGGACGAAAGAAAGGTGGATGCCGCGATGGGTGAGTTCTTGGATCAGGGCAAAGCCCGACGCATAGAAGTGATAGACCGACATGGCGACGAGGCCTGCGGTGATGACGGCACCGATCCAAGGGCCCGTGCTACGGAAGGCCGATTCAGGGTCAAACTTGCGTTCGATCTCGGCAAGCTCTTCGGCGGTCAATGGGGCCTGGGCCATGTCACATATCTTTCGAGGGAATAAAGAGGGCCCGCCAGCATGGTGCCAGCGGGCCTTTTAGAGACGCAACAGGCTTACTTCAGCATGCCTGCTTCTTTGTAGAACCGCTCGGCACCGGGGTGCAGCGGGATGCCGATACCGTCGAGCGCGGTTTCAGCGGTGATCGACTTGCCCTTGGCGTGGCCAACGTCGAGCAGAACGCGGGTCTTGGCGTTCCAAAGCGCTTTGGTGATGTCATAGATCAGCGCTTCGTCTTCTTTGGCCGAGGTGATCCACTGTGCGCCGACGGCGACGGTGGTTGTGGTGCCGACGCCTTCATAGGCGCCTTCCGGGATGTCGGAGGCAGAGAAGAAGCCGTATTTGCTGATCAGGGCTTCAGCGCCGGGGCCTGCGATGGGGACCAGTTTGATTTTCACAGCCGAGGCCAGTTCGACGATTGCGCCTGTCGGGTAACCACCCACAAAGAAGAAGGCGTCGATTTGGCCGTTGCGGAGCGCGTCGCTGGCTGCGTCGGGCTTGAGGGCTTCGGCGGTGAAGCTGCCTTCGGTCAGCCCGTTGGCTTCGAGGATCAGGTTGGCATCGACGAAGGTGCCTGAACCGGGCTCATCCAAGCTCACGCGCTTGCCCTTGAGGTCTGCCACGGAGTTGATGCCGCTGTCAGCAAGCGCCACGAGGTGGATATGCTCGGGGAAGAGCGCGGCAATGGCGCGCAGATCGGCGGCGGGCGGTTGGCCTGCCATGGTGCCCGTGCCAGTATAGGCCCAGTAAGCGACGTCTGATTGTGCGAAGCCAGAGTTCCGCAGGCCCGACACAATGGCGTTTACGTTATCGACCGAACCGCGCGAGGATACGGCGGAGGCGATCAGGCCGGGCACGCCGCAGCTGCCGCCCTCGTCACAAGCGCGCGACCCTGGAGGGTTCGAGATCGCATTGGCGATGACGCCACCGACGGGATAGTAGGTCGCGGCTGTGCCGCCTGTGCCGATGGTGAAGAATTTCAGTTCTTGCGCGCTGGCAGCGCCAACAAGTCCTGCCGACAGTAGCGCCGCCATGGCGGCGGATTTCACGAAGTCAAACATCCGTTTCTCCCATTGGATAGTTAGGCTTGATTTTTGCGAGCGAGGGGATTTCGCCTCGATGAACAATGAAATGCTATGGGGTTTTGGAACCCATCACAACGCTTTCCTTTTGCCGATTTTGCCTAGGCAGGCATCAATGCGATGCGCGCGAAGCCGTGGGTGAGACACCAAGCGCAGGAAGTGTCGGTCTTTCCCGGCGCGCGAAAAACGCTCAATTCTTCCAAGGCATCAAGCGCTTTTGCACCCAGTGCAAGAGGCCGGTCAAGGTGACGCCAAGGATCATCACGACCACCAGACCCGCGTACATTTTCTCGGGCACCAGAACCTCCCAGTAATAGAAGGTCATGTAGCCAACGCCTTGTTTTGCCCTGAGAAATTCAACCGAGATAATGACGATCATGGCCGTGCCCAGAGCAATCCGTAGGCCAGCAAAAATGACTGGCATTGCGCCTGGAAGGATCACGTGGCGCAGCATTTGAAGCGGGCTGGCACCATAGTTGCGCCCGGCCATGAGATAGACGGGATCTATGTTTCGCACACCTGTCATGGTGTTGATGGTCATCAAGATGAAGACCGAAAGCGCCACGACAACGATCTTTGGCCCCTCGCCGAACGGGTCTGCGAACATCAGCATAACAACTGGAAAAATAGCGATTTTCGGCAAAACGTAGATGGCCGCCAAGGTGGTGTCCAACATGAGCCGCACTGTCTGGTTCAAGCCCATGACGACGCCCAGAAGAATGCCCGGGACTGCGCCCAAGAGAAAGCCAATCAAGACCCTGCCCAAGGTCGCCAAGAGATGGCTTTCGGAAAGCAAGGTGCCGACCGCCGCAACGCCGCCCTTTGCATATTCTTGTGAGATGAGCCAAGGCCGCCCCAGAAGGCTGGTTTCTGAAAATCGGTCATAATTGACGGACACATCCCAAAGGGCCTGTCCTATCGCCGAAGGCGGAGGAAACCAGACGGGAGAAATGAGGTCCAGCGCGCCGGCCATTTCCCAGACCAACAAGAGCAAGGCGGGAAAGCCCAAGGCGAGTGAGCGCTCGTAGATCTTGCGCGCCCGCAAGGGGACTATTCGGCCCAAGCGCTCGCAGATCAAGATCAACGCAATGAAGCTGGCGGCAATCGCTGGCCATGCCCATGCATACCAAAGGCCACTCAAGACCAATACGCCATGCAGAGTGACCGCCGCCAGAAGCAGGGCAAGTATCGCCTGGAAATCTTTTGAAGATTTTGTCAATTCTGCATCTCCATGGCACGGGTGACCTCTGCGCTCAGCCGCTCCCAAATAGCGGCGCGGTATTCAGAAAACGCGGGAAGATTCATGGTGTCGATGCTGCGCGGGCGACCCAGATCGATTTGGTAAATATCAAGAATTTGCCCAGGCTGCGCGCTCATCAAAACGACCCTATCGCCGAGCAACACGGCCTCGTCGAGTGAATGGGTTATGTAGACGACAGTCTTGCGGGTTTGCTCCCAAATACGGAGCAACTCTTCTTGGAGAACCACGCGGGTCTGGGCATCGAGTGCGCCCAATGGTTCGTCCATCAGCAGAACTTCGGGATCATTGACCAAGGCGCGCAAGATGCTGACACGTTGCTTCATCCCGCCGGAGATCTGATGAGGGTAATGGTGGGCAAATTTTGTCAGGCCCACGCGATCGAGCCATCCACGCGCAACCTCCAGTCGCTCGGGCTCGGAAATGCCGCGCATTTGAAGGCCAAAGGCCACGTTTTGGATAACAGTCTTCCACGGGAAAATTGCATATTCCTGAAAGACAACGCTGTTGAGTGGTTTCTTTGGGTCAGAGCCCGGACGAATGCTCAGCTGGCCGCTGGACACATCCTCAAGCCCTGCAAGCATGCGTAGGAATGTGGACTTTCCACAACCAGATGGTCCGACGATGGCCAGAAATTCGCCGTCAGCGATGTCGAGGGTAAAATCCTTCACAGCAGTCATTGAACCAGCAGCAGTCTGGTAGATCTTGTTGACATTGCGTGCAGATATCTTCGGGTCCGGGTGTGCAGCCACGTCCGTTAAACCTTGTTCAAGTTCGTGAAAATGACGGGGCCGCGCAATTGCGCCCCCGTCGCGGGCTTACTTGCCCAAGGCCTTGCGGGCGGCCTCGGTGAAGCGCTCATCGATCACATTCGAAAGATCAAGCGGGTCTGTGTATTCTGTCCTGCCATTCTCGCGGTGGGTCTTTTCGATATCGGCCAAGCCCGCGACCGGGATCTTCATTTCGGGGTCGTAAATTACAGGGCGCCCTGACCGAAGGGCATCTTCGGTAGAGTTGGTGTAGGTCATATACGCGGCGAGGTTTTCTGCGGCGAGATAGTCATCGCCCTGCATCAAACCAGCGGCTTCGGTCAGGGCCAGAACAAACCGACTGGCCACGTCCGCGCGTTCATTCACAAACTTGCCAGAGCCGACGAATGCGACAGTCATCAGTCCCGGCGTCAAATCTGTTTCCAGCACAGACGCATGACCCGCATTGATGATCTGTTCGGCAAAAGGCGACCCGGCAATCGCTGCATCTACTGAGCCGTTTTCAAACGCCAAGGGCATGTCAGGATTTGCGATATTCATCGGCTCGACATTGCGAATGGTCAGGCCCCCTCGCCCCAAACCTTTGGCAAGAAGGTATTCGCCCCCCGATCCGGGACCACCTGCCACCGCAACACGCCGCCCGCTCAGATCAGCGACCGATTTCACAGTGCCATCATCGGCAAGCGCCTTACGCACCAGCAGTTTGGTTGGGCTGTCTTCCATAGGTTCCAGCGCTCCGGGGGCGATGACCCGAATATCGAGCCCCTTGTTCCACCCAGACCAAAGCGAGGTGACAATTGCGATGCCTCCGACATCCACCGACCCTTGGGTCAAGAATGCGATGGCCTCGGTCCCAGACTTTACCCGTTAGAGATCGACATTCAGGCCATATTTGTCGAACAAACCACGCTGCTCGGCCACATACATGGTCGCGAATTTCATGATGGGAACATAGGCAACCTTGACGTCCTGTGGCGGATCAAGTGGCGCCATTGCAGTGCTTTGGGCTTGAGCGGCTCCCCCTGCCAAGCCCGCGAGCACCAATGCGCTGCCTTGCAGCAAGCATTTTAGTTTGTTCAACATGTCGTCTCTCCCTTTTTCGTCTGAGTTATTTTTCGATTGTCTTGCAGCGGCGTTGCCGCCCTTTCATTTCAAACGCTCCTCTGAAGGTCTTACCCAAGTCTGTTTTTCATTAAGCCACTGTTTTTATTTTATTTTATAGGCCGCCTTACGCCTCTTCCCCAATAATCACCCATTCGTCACCTCATGGGAAAGCGCAGCCCGGCTTGTCAAAAGTGTCTCAGCGGCGAATTTTGTTGAAGTTGAACACTCAGCCGAATTCTTATGCCTCGGGGGTATCATTGCAAGCAGCAATGGACCCAGCGCGATGACGGCGTGCATGGCGACGCCAAGTTTGCACCGGCGAGAGGACGTGTTCATGGAGGGAAGGCGCCCTGCCGGACAAGAGGCGTTATGTAACGTCCGAGCTAAAGCCCCCGGTGATCGCACCCAAGGGTTTGCGGCCGTCGCGCAGGGCTGAAATGGCTTCTTCTACGCGGTGTTCGCAATCGCCACATAGCATAAAAGCGACGTCGTCTGGATGGCTGTCTCCCAGACTTTCAGGGGTTTGCCAATCTTTCCCGACAAATTTGACCCGATTGCAAAACGAGCATTTCTTTTCATCCGCATGCGGATTGTGGCGCCAAGGGAACAACGGCACCTTGAAAGATTGTGCGTCTCTCAGGTCATGGACGACCAAGACCCTGCCTTCTTTCATCGGCTGGACGGTCATTTGAAAGCGGCGCAGCATCTCTGGGCTGTCACAGCGATAATCAATCTTTAACGGCTCCTGCACATCCATGACGGCTTCGACCAAACGCACCATCGCCCGTTTGGTATCTTGATCGACAATGTGGTCCAGCAATGACGTGGACAGCACATCATTGATCTGTGCATTCTGCCCGCCATTCGCGTTGGCAAAATCATCCCATTCTCCGCCAACCCAAAGGAGGCGGAATTCCTTGTCCAAGACGAAATATACTTGTTGGAACTTCACTGTGTCGCTCGTTTCCGGGTCTTCACAAACTTTCAGATTCTGCACGAAATAGTCGCACAAGTTGACACATTTGCAAGAGTCCTAGGCGATTGACCACGAAACTGTCAGATAAAGCTTACAACTTTGACCTTTTCCCTTTGGCCCAAGAGCTGCTTTGCGTGATCGACAATGTTATTTTTTGCCAAACCTGCCCACGCATACATTTGCTCTGGTGCGCCTTGGTCGATGAAACGATCCGGCAAAGTCATCGTGCGAACAGATCGGCCCTTTGACAAACCACCGTTTGCGGCAAGATATTGCAGGACCAGCGCGCCAAACCCTCCGGACGAGCCTTGTTCAATAGTTATGACAGCGCGATGTGTCGCGAAAAGGCGGTCAATGAGCTGTGTATCAAGCGGTTTTGCAAAGCGCGCATCGGCGACGGTGACTGATATCCCACTGGACGCAAGCATCTGTGCCGCTTCCAAGGTCTCGCCCAGATGTGCCCCGAAGGACAATAGGGCGATGTCCTCTCCCTCTTGCAAGATCCTGCCGCGGCCGATTTCCAGCGGCACGCCGCGCTCGGGGAGGTCCACCCCGCGGCCCTCACCGCGCGGGTAGCGAAAGGCAATGGGCCCGGAGTCATGCGCCACAGCCGTGGCTATCATATGGCAAAGGTCGGCCTCATCTCCGGCTGCCATGACTGTAAAGTTCGGCAAATTCGCCAAGAAGCAGATATCGAAAGCGCCCGCGTGGGTAGCCCCGTCCTGGCCGACCAGCCCGGCGCGATCAATCGCAAAGCGCACGGGCAGATTTTGCAAGGCGACATCATGGACGATCTGGTCATAGCCACGCTGCAAAAAGCTGGAGTAGATCGCGCAAAACGGCTTCATCCCTGCTGCAGCAAGACCAGCGGCAAAGGTGACCCCATGTTGCTCGGCAATCCCGACATCGAAAACGCGTGCGGGAAACCGGGCTGCCATTGTATCGAGCCCAGTCCCGCCGGGCATCGCAGCGGTGATTGCAACCACTTTGGGGTCGCGCGCCGCCTCGTCGCATAGGCGTTGCCCGAAGACTGCGGTGTAACTGGGCGCGTTGGATGCAGATTTTTTCTGCTGCCCCGTGGCGCGGTCGAATTTTGCGACGCCGTGATACTTGTCATCCGCGCGTTCGGCGGGGGCGTAACCTTTGCCTTTTGTTGTCACAACATGAATCAAGACTGGCCCTTTTGCACGCGTCCGCGCCGCACGCAGAGTGCTCAAAAGCGCGCCCATGTTATGACCATCGACGGGGCCGATATAGGCAAAACCGAACTCTTCAAAGAGCGTTGATCCGCCCGGGAGGCCCGTTACGATTTGCCGCGCGCGGCGTGCCCCCTCGCGGAGCGGGCTTGGCAAATTCATCTCGATGCCCTCTGCGACATCTTTGAGAGATGACAGCGGCCCTTTGGCGATGGAGTTGAGATACCCCTGAAGCGCGCCGACAGGCGGCGCGATGCTCATGTCATTGTCGTTCAGAATGACAAACAGCCGCTTTTTTAGATGCCCCGCGTGATTAAGTGCCTCATATGCCATGCCGGCCGTGATTGCCCCATCGCCGATCACGGCAATCGCGTCGCCAACAGACATGCCTAAGTCCCGGCCAACGGCAAAACCAAGGGCGGCGGAAATTGAGGTGGACGAATGCGCGGCGCCAAAGGGGTCAAAATCGCTTTCGCTGCGCTTGGTGAACCCCGAGAGGCCATTGGCTTGGCGCAGAGTGAGCATTCGGTCACGGCGCCCTGTGAGAATTTTATGCGGGTAGCATTGATGCCCGACATCCCAGATCAGCTTGTCATGGGGGGTGTTGAACACGGCATGTAGCGCGACGCTCAGCTCGACCACACCGAGCGACGACCCAAGATGCCCGCCTGTCTGGCTGACGACATCGATGGTTTCCTGCCGCAACTCCTCTGCCAAAAACGCAAGTTCCTCGTCCGTCAATCGCTTTAGGTCAGCGGGAGAGGCCACTCTGTCGAGATGTGGCGTGGATGTGGGAATGTTGCTCATGACTTAGTCCTCCGCTGAGGGTCGGGCAAAAAGGGTGCCGTGAAGGAAGCCAACACGGCACCAAGTTTCCTGTAGCCAACAGGAAGGGAACCGAGCGAATAAACGCCACGGATCCGAGCCGGCGTGACGCCCGGATGGTGTCTCAGGGCAAAGGATCTGCCCTGAGAGTGTTCAAATTAGACGAAGCTGCGTGCGCCCTTTTGGCTGTCAGGCTCCAACGCCCCATATGGTGATGGGGCCTCTTTGCTGGCATCCGGCAGCGCTTTGCTGATCAAAAAGAGCCCGCCCAGTATCAAGGATATGACGAGTAGGAATGCGGCGGCATACCCTGCCCCTTTGAGCATCTGGCCCAAGCCCCAAAACGTCAGGGTCTGTCGGCGTCCTTCGTGGAAATAATCATCAGACATGGTCAATTCCTCACTGTAGTGGCGCGTAGCCATGTTCTTGAGCCCAGACATACCAGTTGTCGACAACTGTGCCAGTCAGCAGGATACCGATGCCCCCGGTCAACGTGACGAGAACGGCAAACCACCAAGCCCAACGGTGAATTCCTTCCATTGTCGCATTAAAGCCCATCGTCCAGCGCCAGAACAAAGCCGCGCGTTCAGAGGCCGTGCCTCGATCTGCGATCTGCTCCAATTCGCGGTCACCGCCAAAACGGCTCACCGCAAGGATAGTGGCGCCATGCATGGCGAAGAGAAGGGCCGCGCCATAAAGAAAGGCAATGGAAAGAGCATGGAAGGGATTATAGAACAGGTTGCCATAGGTCAGACTGAAAAGGTTGGTCCAATCCAGGTGACTGAAGATCCCATATGGCACTGCGTGGCTCCAAGACCCCATCAGCAGAGGCCGGATCAAGCCAAGAACGAGAAACAGCCAGATCGCCGAGGCAAATGCCCAGCAGACATGTTTGCCCATACCAAGCGCTTCGGCCCGCAGATAGGTGCGAACCCACCACGCGCAGACGCTGATCAGCAAGAAGAAGCTGGCGATGAGCCAAAGTCCTCCTTCCTTGATCGGAGCAAAGCCCAAGCCATATTCCTCTGAGGGGGGTTCAAGGCTGAACCAGAACAGATCCCGCGCAAAGACTGCTGGGTTGAAGCCTGCCTGATACCAGAACCAAGCGCCGCACAGCATGAACCAGATCGCCCCCGAGGCTAATGAGAGCACACCCATCGCACCGAGATAGACAGGACCGAGCTGAGCGTTCCCAATCCATCCCATCAAGGAGGAAAACCCGGCGGTTTTAGTGCGGTTGTGAAGGGCAACGTTCTCGACCAGACCCATTTCAGCATGTCCGCGGACCTGAACTTGGGTGAAGATGTTTTGATACTCAGCCATTTACGCCTCCCGCGATGTCAGCCCACCAAGGCAGTTGCAGCCACCAATCCCACCAGTCGACCCATTGATCGAACCAAATCGTGCCGGAAATGACGATGCAGATAGCGGACCAAAAGCCCGCGTTAAGGGCGAGCAACAGCCCGACCCGGTGAATGCCCAAGGTTCCCACCGAATAGCCGATCAGATCGCGAAAATACGTATCTTCGTGATCAGGCGTCCGCATGTCCTTGCCCTTTTCGGGGTTGGCAGCAGACAAGATCAGCGCCCCATGCAAGGCCAAGGCCAAAGCATTTGTGAAGAAGAAGGAGACCGCGATCATATGGGCCGGATTGTAGTGGAAGTTGCCGTAGGTATAGCCCGTATTGGAGACCCAATCGAGGTGAGTCCAGATCCCGTAAGGGAAAGCATAGCCCCAAGCCCCCATGAGGATTGGTCGGATCACCACAAGGGTGACATAGGCGAAAATCGCAACGCCAAAGGCCGCGGGAACATGGTAGCCCATTCCCAGCTTGCGACAGATTTCCACCTCACGCAGAGCCCAACTGACGAAGGCACCGATCGCGCATATGGTAATAATTTGCCAAAGACCGCCCTCTTGAAGCGGAGCAAAGGCCAAACCCATTTCCACTGGAGGTGGGTTTACGGAAATCAGCCAAGGGTTCCATGTTCCTTGGAGCACTGCGCTCCAAAGAATGAGTAGTGTCCCGAGTGTGGCGAAGAAGAAGGTGGTTACCCCAAAAAAGCCTACGTAATAAGGCCCGACCCAGAAGTCGAAAAGGTTCCCGCCTACCAGCGTGCCGCCTGGCACACGGTATTTGCGTTCGAAGCTGAGCAATGCCATGCCCTTATCTCCGCTGTTGCGGGACGGTCCTTTGCTGGGCGCGAAGCGCGGGAGCGTGCCGAAGGTTTATATCAATATGGTGTTTGGTTGCGGGCGAGA
>OBMK010002407.1_pt1 | contig 14208 bp, 7 predicted proteins | sample 1539081 | NCBI WGS metagenome assembly OBMK01 (sample SAMEA3355528, study PRJEB22509) | marine metagenome | biome: marine; feature: river plume; material: water | place: USA | collected 2010-08-07 | depth 0.5 m | reverse complement strand
CAGCAAACCCATCTTTTTCATTAGGGTCACTATAGTCATTATTAAACAAAAACATATCATTTAAAACAGCTTGGTTTAAATTTAAGTACTTTTTTCTTGAAATAATATTATCTAAATACTTGTTTAAATCATCTCCTCCTCTTAATATATTTTTATTATCGGCATTCTCAATTTTAGCTTCACCAAAATCGGCGCCTTCGGCTCTTAGTTTAACCATAGCGCCTAAAGACATTCCTTCTACCGGTATTCTTCCGCCTCTAATTAGGGCTTGCCAGGTAGCAAATCCTTCAGCTTTAAAGTCAGGTTTGCTTTGTAAAGAGTCAGCAAGATTGGATGACTCATTGACATTTAAAAGCCATGCTGCTTTAACTCCTTCATAAGTACTTGGAAGCTGATCAGCTAAAGTTTCATATCCTCCTGATAAGTCTATAGGTTCTACTCCTTGTGCTTCTAGCGCTCTAGCAGCAGGAGCCGTTAATCTTTCATGAGTATACGGATCAAAAGCCATTACGGTCTCATCTCCTCTTAGCTTTTTTAAGCTATTTTCCCATTTTTCTGTAGCATTAGCTAAATTATTGCCATAACTTATAATAGCTTCAACATTCCCGTCAGAAGGTCTGTTTTTCTTCATTAACATCATTTCTTTTTTATTATTTGCGACTTCTTTTTCTAAGCCATCTAAATTGTTAGAAACGTATGTAATTTGATTATTTAAGTTATTTTCATATATATCGAAAGATGAAACATTATTTTGTTTTAAAATTTCTGCTTGTTCTTCTCTTTTCTTTATGCTTTCTTTATTTTTTACCTTTTGAATTTGTGTTTTAGCTATATCTTCTAAGGTTTCAGTACTAATATTTTGGTCATTAAAAAATGTTACCCCTAGTTGATCTTTCATGTAATCAACTGTAGCTCCCACTAAGTCCCCACTTTTTTCCATTTCAGCTATAGTTGTTCCTACAACATCTGATTCTGCCATTAGTGGGTTAAAAGTTTTAGAATTATCTTTCTTTAAAAATTGATTAGCAAAATTAGTAGCTTCTGCTCCTTGTAAAGATTGTAATTCTTTTTGATATTCCTGCTCTTTTTGAGCAGCAGTTTTTTTAGGTTTATTAATTATATTACCTGACTTGCTAAATATAGGTTCTAAAGGTTTGTCTTGTTCTCTTAACTCTACGTCTCTTTTTTCAGCAGCTTTTGTTTCTGGAGTTTCTGATAAAAGTTCTTCTACTCTTCTTCTTTTTGAAAAAGCTTTAAAATCCTCGTAGCCTTCCCATACTTTTTCAGCTAATGATAATTCCGAAGAACCATCTTCCGAGAGTAATTCCGTATCTTGTGCTGGAGTATTCGATACCACATTCGCACTCTTTGCAATATCGTTTGTAAAAACCTGCTTTTCAGCTTCTTCTTCCATAAATCCGTCATTCCAATCGTCTTCAGAAGACTCATTAAACTCTCCTGAAACGTATTCTATGGTCCAACCTTTAGCGTCTGCTTCCGCTAGACCAGCTTTAAGTTCTGCTTCGTTTTTAAAAAAAACGGTTTTGTTATTAATTATATATTCAAACATGTGCTATTGTGGGTTTTGATTTAATTGATCTTGATATAATTTTTTTAATGAGGCAACATATTGAGTAGCCTCATAAGTATTAGTTTTACTAAAGAATTTAGATTTAACCATGTCTACTAGTTTGTTTATTCCTTCTTGGTCGTTTAAACTAAATTGTATTTTTTTCATAACGGGGACGAACGTACCGTCAGCTAATTGTCTTTGTGGAGAAGATTCATCCACTTGCTCAAAATAAAACTTTCCTCCCTCTTCAAATTTAATTTTATCACCCAAATTAAGAGCTAACCTTAAATTATCAACAGCTGATCTTTTAGCTTTTGTACCATCGCTATTTTCAATAGGGGTTGCATTGAAAATACTATTAGCATTATTTTTTAAGTTGCTTAAGTTTGTAGCTGGTGTCTTCGGATCTGGATCTTTGGAAACAGTAAACTCGTCATAGTCTTCCACTCTATAAAATTTTCCAGTAAATTCTCCATTTTCTCCTTTTTCTTTTACAATTTTAGATTCATCAAAAAATAAATCGCTGGTTGGTTCATTGGCCACTTCTTGTTGTTGGTTTTTAGTTAGATCGTTAAATTCCTTTGGGGTAAGATCTATATTAAACTGATCCAATAAATGTTGTTGAACTTGCTCATTATCGCTTGCGTTTCGTAAAGCAACTACATTACTTGTTGCAAGCTGGGTAACAATTCCTTCTATTTCTTTGGTATTAAGATATTGCTTATTATAAGAAATTTTTTTGCCCTTATCATTAGTTCCTGGCTCAAGTACATATTTTTTTTCTTGATCTTTTGTAATGCTTTTTAAAAATTTTTCAGGGTCCTCAGGGTTGTAAAGTAATTTTTTTGTAGAAGCGCTTTGATCCCCTATTCCATCTGGTGCTTCAATAACAAAATTTTGAGACCTGCTAGGAAAATCTTCTGCATTTATTTCATAATAATTATCTTCATTGTCTTTAGCCCATGCAACTAGTTCTCCGTCCTTGAAGTCCATACCTGAGGAATAACCTTCAGCCCCACCTATACCCATTACAAAAGCTTCCGATTCTTTGGTAGTTTTATTTTTGTTTTTTGTAAAAAATTTAGTACGGCCAGCTTTAGGCCAATCCTCCACCATCTCACCTAAAATAGGTATACTACTTATCATGGATTCTGCTAAATTATTATATATAGTAGTATTTCCTAGCAAGGTAGCTAACTCTTTAGAAAGTTCTGGGTCAGTATCTCCGTAAAGTTGTAATTTTTTAATTTCGTATATTCTGTTCGAATTAGCTCCATTGGCCGCGGTCATTTGCTCTTGCATGGATTTTGATAATCCTTTTATTCCTTTATTAAATGCAGCAGCATCCTCGGCTTTTAAATTACCTAGCTGGATCATTTTTTCGCCTAATAGTTTATTCTCAGCGTTTCTTTCTTCGCGCTCTTTTCTTCTTTGAGCGCCAAATGTGTTTATACCCTGAGCTATTGAAGCCGAAGCCTGTGCTATAGCTTGAGGTATTATTTCGCCTGATCGGTCTTGTATTATTTCTGGATTTCTATAACTCATTTTATTTTGGTTTGGTTGGAAAAATATCGCCTGCATTACCTATTACAGAACTGGCAATATTACCAATTCCACTTATCATAGCCCCTGTGCTAGCCGCTCCTGCAGCATTAGCATTAGCTATATTAGCTTCCTGCTGAGTAAGTCCAGCGGCCAGTCTATCAAGAGTTGCTTGATCTCTTCCCTCTTGTGCTTGAAATTTAAAAGCCTCCCCTTGTGCTTGTGCCATTTGTGCTCTACCCCCCTCAGATATTTGTATTCCTTGTATTCTAGCTTTTTCAGCCATTTGCTTAGCCTGAAGATCCGCTTCTCCTTGAGCAGCTAGCTTTTCGTTTTGAGCTTCTTGCTTTTCAATATCAGCGGCTACCTCTTTCTTGCTTTTTGCTGCAGCATTTGCTAAAGCCGTTGCGCCGCCTGCACTAGCTCCTGTAGCCTGTAGCGTGTCTAGTGTTGCGGCTAAAGCTAAATCGGTTTGTTCCATTTTTATTTCAGCGGCGCTTGTAGCTACCCCTAAATTTGCATAAGGATTAGCTAGCTCCCCGCTAAGATCTTTAGCAAAGCCGGCTAGAGATTTAACATCAGAATAAGGATTTATAACGTCTTGTCTATTGTTTTCAAAAAGAGTTATTTCTCTATTTATTCTATTTCTTTCTTCTTGTGCTGCTTTTGCTTGCCTTTTAGCTTTTGAATTACCAAGTATTCCTCCCACTATGTTTCCTACTGCTCCTATACCGGCGGTTACTAAAGCGCCTACTGCTATTCCTGCCATAACTTTTCTTTTTTGTTATACTCTTCCATAGTAAAGGAAAAGAAATTATTTTCTACTTCTTTCATATTTCTTGTATCTGAAGGATTGGCTATTATGTTTATCCAAACACAATCCTCTAGACATTTGATTAATCTTTTAGTTCCCTTTAAGGAGTACGACCAACATGGAGCTATATGTTCTACGATCTCATTGTCGGCTTGTACTATAACTTTGCCAGATAGTAAAAACCAAAAATGATTTGTATGGTGTATAGCACTTACTACAAAGCTTCCAGCTTTCATTTCCATTTGTCGCATGTATAATCCGTCGGTGAAATTATTAGTTATAGGAAATTCTTCGTTATTAACTAAATTTTTGCCGTCTCCATATACTCCTTCCTCATTACTTTCTATAAGCACATTCTGCAATGCTTCTAGTTCTTTTATAAAATTGATTGATAATTCGTTATTCATTTAATTTGATTTAAGATGATCGCACAAATCCTGTGCTTACTGCAAATAATTCTTTTTTACCCGCCCCTTTATTATTTATTTTCATAGTGGTTTCTGCGTAAAATCCTTTAACTCCAGAAGAAGAACTTCCCCAAATTACTTCTCCAAATTGAGAATTTGATGCATTTGTTATACTTGCAAAATATTTATCCTCTTTTTTCTTAAAGTTGTTAACTAAATTATTATTTTGTAATTCCGCCAGCGAAGATGACAAGGTATTAGGTTTAATTTCTAAAGCTTGATCTTCATTTGTTATAAGTGATTTAACTTGCCACCCCGAATCACCTTCGTAATTTATTGTCTGAAAGTTTTTTATAATAGAGGGTTGCGCATTAAACAATATAGTTACCTCTGAATCATAATTCACTCCATAAAAATTACCTCTATTAGTTGAACTAGGTTGTAATTCATAGTGTTTATAAAGCTTTCCTTGGACTGAGGTATAAAAGTTATTATTTAAGCTTACAATGTTATTAGGCTTGTAATCAAATAAACTTACCCAGCCTTTAGTAGTTTCGTCAAACGCTGTTGTTATATAGCTTTCTGCTCCTTCTTTATTTGAATCCCCTTCAATAGAAAGTACATACTGTTTATTATGAGCATCCCATCCGCCACGTATTTTTTCCGATGTAGCAAGCTTGTCTCTGAAAAAGTCCGTCATTCCATTATTAGATATTATAGTAATACCGTCCATCGAAAGCCTGCATACTACATTCTCTCTTTTATCAGTAAAATATTTTCTATATCCATTTACCGCAAACGACTCAGGGTCTGTGCTTATTCCGTATTCACCTGCAAAAGCTACATTTTGTCCTATCACCAAGTTACGGGTTGTTAGACTGGCATTCCCTTCTGCAGAATAAACTGCGTCTTTATCTATTAATGATTTACTTACTTTACTTTCTTGAAATATAATAAGGTTAGTGTCTTCTGCGTATAAACGCTGTATGGAGCCATTAGACGGGTCTATGGTCCTCGTTATGTCTTCGCCTACACTAAACTGATTAGTAGCGTTAAATCCAGTTCTAGAGTTAAATATACCTGAATAAATTAATCCGCTTACCTTATTAGATTGTCTTGGCTCGTCCTCAACCGAATAAGCTTTTACACCAAAATCAACAGAAGTGTTATTATATCCGCCTCTTATTCTAGCTTCCTCTATTATCCAATCGGTTTCAATGTTTGGGGTTATAGTCTGAACTTCCCCATCTTTATCCGTGTATGCTACTGGAATATTTTCAGGAAATTCAGGATCATTAAACACTGGCTTATTAGGGTTATTAGCTAACGAAGCTATTTTTTTTACCCAAAAACTATTGTAGTATTTTAATTCTATTGCTACTGGCATAATATTATATATTAGGGTCCTTAATTCTTAAACGCGAAGCCCCTGTGTTTAAAGAACCCGATGCGGTATTATCTGTGCCTAAGGGATTTTTAAATACAAAATTTTCAAAATCAAATTCATGGTTTCCTATAAGCAAAGCTTCCGTATAATGAGCGACTTCGTTATCTTCATCCCTTAATCCTGTTGTTGTATCAAAGCGAGCTACATTTTGTATATTAAAGTCTGTATTTCCATCACCATAATTCCAAGCTGGCAAACCCTCTGCAAACCCATTGTTTGGATCACCTATTGATAAACAATAATTTAAAAAATTAACCCCGTTATCATCAGGTCTAAAAGGAGTAGTTAATTGCTTATCTTCATAGAACGTAGTAACATAATCTGAATAAGGTGTTTTAGCAAAAATAACTTGATTGATTTCAGGAGAAGCATTATCTCCTACGGGGGCATATTCCCGTTCATTTCCAAAGTTTGAGCGCTTATATACAAATGCATTTCTTGTATTAGTCGGAGGGCGATAAGCTGAAGCAATTTCTGCTACCGCGTTTTTATTTTGCCAAGGCACACACGTAGGATTGTTTAAATCATCTATGGTCAGATAAGCTATTGATCTTGAGGCTACATCCTTAGAAAAAGAATTATAAGGAGGCCCCGAATCATCGCTAAGATCACTACTAACTAGACCGTTAACTACTATAGCATATTCAAGTCCTGCTTCCCCTTCAACTTTGTTAAAATCAATAGCTCTAATAAAATTAGCCCATCCCTGGTCAGCTGAACATTGCCAGGGTATGCCCCAGCCATCACTTACGCCTTGTCCGGTGTTTGGCGTGCTACCACCAGTTCTTTGTCTAGGCCAATCAGTAAAAGGCTGAGAATTTCCAATAGCGCTTGTTATGCTGGCCATTCTTCTCTTATTATTATTTATTTCAGGTATACTAGAATTGCTTAATTCTTTCCACTCATCATTCCCTTCTCCAACTCTACGAACATACATTTTAATTTCTCCATCAATAAATATTGAGTCAGGAGTGGGATCGAAGCCAGTTGGGCTTTTAAACCCGACTCCAAACCACCTTCCATTATTAGATGAACCAGCTCTAGTCCCTTTCACTGTCATATTAAAGGCTAAGCTGCCGGCTGTATGAGCACCAGTACCCATCCTAAAAGCCCAGGTATATATATCTTTTACTCCATGGTCGTCTTCTCCTAGCCCTACATCAATTGGCCAGTTGTCAGGATATCCTCTTTTAAAACCAGTACCTCTCTGTCCTGTATTATTAGAGCCTTTTCCTACTAATAATTCTCCGCCAACTCCTGTATTCCACTCAAAAATTTCACACTCCTGATTTGGTTCAAACCCATTATTTTCAACTCCGGGTTCTCCTAGAAATACATCTTCTGCAGTTATAAACCAAATTCCAGATGAAAATCCAGGACCATTTCCACCAGACTGTTCGTCAATTTCAAAGGTTAATTGCGGACCCTGAACCAAAACGGGTCCGGCATCTTCATTGTGGAAAGTTCCGTCAATGTTTGGGAAATCGGGATTTGAAATACAAACACCGGAAATTAATTCGGGGTTAATAGAATCATCTCCTATTATTACGGTTAATAACTGTTCTTTCTCTAATGAACCGTAATTAGTTTCATTAGGGTTATTTATTACTCCATTAGCATCTTCTACTTTAACAAATATTCTGTAAGTTCCTGCGGCAGAACTACCTGCTGGTTGAGTAATCTCTCCATTAATAGAGTTCATACTCCAGCCAAAAAGAGCTATAGGATTAATGCTCTCATTAGGATCTTCCCTCATTGAAAACAATAAACCGTCAGTAGCAGCACCATCTACATAAGATCCGTTCCGAACGTTTGCATCGGTCCAGGTAGAAGCGGGTAATATTGTAGTGGTATCAAGCGGCCATTGTTGAGCAGTAATATTATTAAAATCAGGAACGATATTTTTTAAAGCACCATCATCATATTGAATTCCTGTTATTTCATTTTCGGTTATTATGCCATTAACGGAAGATTGTATGGTAAAAGTAAAAACATCGTTGATATAACTGTTTTCTGTGAATGTAAAACCAGGGCTAGTTCCTGCTATTTTTAATCGGTATTTACCTATATCAGGAGCCAATGTGCCTATTTCTAATTCAAATTGATCAGTAACAAGCATAGCGGGTTGTTCCCCATTATAAACACTTAATAATTCAGCCTCGGTATCATCTATAAAAACGCCTTGAGAATTAATAGGTTCAAAATAATTAGTTATAGGCTCTCCCGGTACGGATGCTTCTGTAAAATCAAAATTAGGTTGCCCTAAGGAGGTTATACCATCAAATCCCGAAATTACTTGAGTATTTATGTCAGCTATATATCCTCCAGAAGTAGTTTCCCAATATATATCTAATAATGATTCAACTGGCTCTGTTTCATAAATAGCTAAATAAGGCTGCATATTCCAGTCGTAAACTCCTGTCGTAGTATTTTCAAGAGGGTTTTCAATATTATCAGCGGCCCAACCTATGCTTTTAATTTCGGTAGAAATTTTTGCAATTAAAGGATTTGAATCTATTTGATAGTATACTTTATTGCCATCAGCTCCGCCCGCGGCTACGCCTTGTCCGGTAGCTGTTAAAATTATAGTTGAATTTACAGGCTGTATGCCGGTAGGGTCCTCAAGTTTTAAAGTATTTCCTACGATGCTGTAAGCAGTTAATTCAAATTGTTGCTGGCCTGGTGGAGTAGCTTCAACTTTTATGGTAGAATTAGCTAGCTGTTCAGCTGTCATATTATCTATAGAAAATTCAGTCTGGTTTACGGCCGTGCCTTCAAAAGTTGCAGTAAGTATACTTTCTTCATTATTAGATAGCTTAGTAAAAGACATGTTTAAATCCCTAGCGGTAGATATTGTTGTTACCGTGTGGGATATTGCGTTTTTACTTCCAGGTACAGTTGGGTAATATTGAAGATTAGATGGGTCTGGCTCATCTTCTAAAACAGTTGATTTCATAAAATTAGTAACTCTACCAAATAATCTTACGGAGCTTCTAAATTGCTTTTGGTCCGGCCCTATTTCAGCTAAATCCCGGGGTACTTTGTTTATATTATCGTTAATTAATACTGCATGGGCAGTAACACCTATTTCATCAGAAGGGAATGCTCCTTCTAAAGTTCCTTCCCCTATAATTTCGCTATTGGGTAATAAATTTTGTCCCGGATAACCGTCTAATATACCTGGCAAATATACGTTGTAGTATTCTTGTTGAGTTTGCTTAACAACAATTTTATAACTATACCACCCTAACTCGTTCAAATTATAAGCAAATCTTATGTCCGGATATCCGACAGGTTGATTAATAGTTGGCAAGTATTCTGAACTAACTTGTCCATTAGTAGTAACTGTATAAAGATTTGAAAAAGGACCGGTTATATTTAAAACTTCTACAAAATCAGTATATTCTCCTCTTAAATAATCTCCTATTTCTGGAATATTTTGGTTTAAAGGATAACTGCCCCCTGTATATCTAAATATCCAAGTATTACCATTTATACTTGTTGAACCTCCAGTTCCAATAGCAAAACCATCTCCTGCACTTTGGTTTTTTTGAGGTATTGCATATAGTCCAGGAGTTCCCAACCCGGCATTATAAGTGGATTGTATTGCACTATTTAAAGATAATATTATAGAGTCACCAAACCACTTAACAGGATCTGTATCGATCGCAGCAGCATCATAAGAACTATATATAGTAGACCCTGAATAAAAATTACTGCTAGATCCAGTTCCTTGGTCTACTCTTGATAGTATAACAGGCGATTGTCTGCCATATTTATCAGATAAAACAAATCCAATTTGATAATTTCTATTTCTTTTAACAGTATGATTTGGATATTCAATAAAATTATTAGATATTCCAGATGAGGTTTTATGTGCTATTCTGCAATTATAATCTATTGAACTAGGGGGAGTATGCTGATCTTTATAATTGCCATATATAATTCTATTGCCAGCGCTTTCTTGAGTGAAAGCTGTCACAGGCACTTTATCATATACTCGTGTAGTCTGAGCTTCTGATAATGTTTTGTAAGATTTTCTGGATTGATAATCGTAAGTAAATATATTGCTATTTGGATCACTTGAAGATATTACTTGAGAAATTGGGACAGATTCTAGTACTCTTACGGCAACCTCATCACTTTTTCTAAACAATACCTCTATTTCGCTTATCTTATAAGACGATGCTATTCTATTCGCCAAATCCGGCAATGCTATTAGTAATCCTATGTTTTGAACATTATTTTCCATAAAGCCCAAAATAGTAGATCTATATGTAGCTTCTTCATCCCCCTTTATAAAATACCCTTTTTGTTTGGGAATAAAAGCAATCTGAGTAAACGGTGCCATTAAAGAGTACTCGTTATCTTCATACTTAAATCTGTAGCTAAAGCGAACAAATAAGTCCTCTAAATAATTAGGATCTCCAGCCCAACCATTATTAGAGTCCTCATTTGTCATCGTAGACTTTATTAAAAATAAAATATCTCCAACATCAGGAGCCAGTTGAATCGGAATATTAAAAGTTATTACTGTATTTCCATCACCATTTAAGCTTAAAGAATTTACAAATATATAATCAGACCCCGTTAAGCTTGCCACAGTTTGAGAAACGACTGCAGCGTCTATATAGGGAGTAAGTTGTTCAACTTGATCACCTGCAATTGTTACAGAAATAAGGGTAGGGTCAAACTCTAGCACTGTAACTTCAGCTCTTTTATATAATTTTATAGCTTCAAAAGGGCTATACTTTGCTACAGAAATTTGATGTTCTTGAGTATAATATTGTTGGTCGGTTGTTCGCCCTCCTTGAGACACTTCACTAAATACAGATGTATTTATTTTTCTAGGCTGATTCCTATTGTCGGTCCAAAATAAAAGACTTTCTAATACATTTATTCCAAATATTCTATTAGTTTTTGAAAAATTAAGAAATCTCCCTTCAATTAACTTTGAATAATTTTTTGTTAATGTATTAAAAGCATATATATAATGATGACTATCCAGAGGAGCCTTAGTAGGCGACAAGGGATTTGGGTCGGTATAATCCGTTAAAAAAATATAAAAAGTATTGTTTACGGCAGATTCTTTTATGCCTATTATTTCTAAGTTAGGTATGTTTAACTCAGTACTGGTAATTAAGTTATTACCTATTATATTTTCAAGGGCTCCGACATCGTCATCTTCAGATCTACCAACAGATATATTCCGAGCATCTCTATATTCTCCATTGGGTAATATTCTATCGTCAAGATCTTTATTCATCTTAGACTTTAGGAATGTGTTTTTTATTTCTTGAGCCATTTAATTATGATTTAATCCATTTAGACTTACCTCTCATTACTTGTACTATTTCGTCAAGTTTAACATTTGATAATCTTATTTTAGCATTTCTTAGCTTTGCGGATCTATCTCTTTTTAGTCTTTGTACTATGTATTCAGGTTGGTTAATTCTAGATGCTATTATTGAATAAAGGATATGAGCATACAATGCCTCCTCCGCCATTTTTGGTATTCTGGAGTCTAAGGAATAAGCTAATCCATCAGATATATACTCTAAAACTATTCTTCTATCTATTAAGTTTGAAGAGAAAGAAATTGTACCATCTCTTTCGTTTAAGTTAAACCAGCCATTTTTTTGAGAGTATTGTGGGTCATTGCCGTATCTACCACCAGATCCTATATTTCCAGTTAACCACGCTGCATAATCAGAGTATTCTCTTAAGCTTATGTTGCCACTTAAAAAATTATCATTTGCCTGGCCCCATAACTCTAGTGTTTGCGAGGATCCTTCTAAATTATCGCCAAAATTATCTTGGGTAGGATTACCCTCCGGTTCATCCTGTAAAGGAACTTCGTAAGGTGCAATTGTTAAATTATTAGCAGGGTATATTTTATGCTTAACACCCATAGAATCTATGTAGTTTAAGCTAACGTAGTTCACATAATCTTGAGGAATTATAACACTAAGGCTAATTGGTATAGTCAATTCTTGAGATTTGATGCTTTTTAAAGTGTCGTAATTAAATTCCTGTAAGCCTCTTTTAGCATGGAATATTACATCTGTTCTTTTTACATTAGGTATTAATTTATGTTCTCCTACATAAGTAGCAATAAAACCATTTATAACATCTTTTAAAGAAGTGTAAGAATATCCTCCGTAGTTTTCTTGAACAGTAGCTCCTCTTGCTTCTCTATTGCCATAACTACCTCCGTTTATAGCTTTAAGCTGCACGGCTACATAAGTATTTAGCGGTATTGGAACCGCAGTAGTTATAGTATTATCTTCTACACTAAACTCTAAAAGATAGGCAGAAAAAGATCCAGGTGTATTGTCAGGGCTGGTATATAAAACAAAATTATTTAAAGTATAGTCTACAGCTGCCGGATCAGAAGATCCAAATATAAGATTTGTATTAAATGTAGTTGTAAATTTACCTGTACCATCAGATATAAATCGCTGTGCTCCAGCGTAATATTGTGCATTAGTTTCGGTTATTAAACCGCCATTAGGTATAGGCATATCTTATAGTGTTGAACGTTGTACTTCTTGTTGAACTTGTTGAGCAGCTACTTGAATAACTGATGGATCTCTAATAACTATTCCTGAATAAAGTAGTATTTTTAATATAATATTAGCTTGTTCAGTGCTAGACAATTCAAAATCAGTAGAACTATTGGGATTATATTGATAATAATTTTGTCCAGTGGGTATTGTAAAATCCCAAATTACATCCAAAGGTTTTCGTAAGTAGCTAATGGTTATGTCCGATGTGATACTGGAAGGATATAAATATAGCTTTTCTTTTTCGTATATGTATAAAGGATAATCTTTAGTAGGTGCTATTAAGGGATTAGATCGTATATATAAAATTTCGTTACGTTGAGTTACTTGAACCTCCGTGGATTCTTTATGCATGACAGTTCCTAGCATATAAAAGTTTTTTGGAGTAGCTAAAATTAAAATTGAAGAATTATTAGAAGGAACCGAATTAAAAACTATATTGTTTCCACTTATTACGTAAGACGTAGTAGGTGCTCCATTTATTGAAACATATAAAACACTATTAGCTAACTGAGACGAGTTTATAGAGGTAAAAGTAAAAGAGGTTCTAATGCCATTACCAGTAAAAGTTTGGGATGCGCTAGATCCTCCCTCATAAGCAGGTAGAGTGAAATAATTTCCTGCGGGGTTATAAGAGGCGCTACCGTATTCTTTAAACATAGATATATCTTGATCTACATTTTTAATTCTATCACCATATTCAGTATCGTTATCTGGCCTTCTAAGTTGTTGATTTACTGTGTCAAAATAACTTTCGAATATTTCTAACTGAACTTGCGTCGCAACTTTGTTAAATTCATCTGGTGATAGGTTACCTCTCTGTTCTTTATTAAGAATAAGCAACACCGTTTTATAAACTATGTCTACATTTACTGCCATTTTATTTTTTTGTTATAAATATTAACCGGCCTCACTAAAGAAACCGGCTAATAATAATTCACCATCTATAATATAATTACGTGTTTTTTTAAAAAACTACTAATTAAACTTTTTTTCTATAGATCTATATACTTCAACTCCTTCATCTGTTTTGAAAAAAGCAGCCATAGCTGAGTATGGATTCTCATCAAAAGGAACAGACATTAACTTCCGTCCATTAGATGCCCAAGAAAAAGTTCGTTGATCCTGAGATAAATTAATTATGTTTGCTTCGGTAGCTTTTATGGCTACATTACGTAGCTGGACATTGTCATCATTAGCTAAGTTTAAAAACAGCTCAGGGTTTTTATTTGCAAATATTCGTAGATCTCTTTTTATTTCTTTAGAAGATAATTTGCTAACTGCACTGCCCATCTCTACTCTTAATATAGCCTCTGCGTCGTCAATATCCATATCTCTTGCAAATACCGCTGCATCAGTTTGTAAGTCTAGTAATTCTAAATCGTCAAAAGCTTCCTCTACCGGATCATACTCTTCATATATCCTGCCTTTCATAGGGTGGTATAATGAAAGTAGCTTCTGTAAATTTTGTTTTTCTTTAGGGACTCTTAAGTCTCCGTCTTTAAACATTATATGTCCTAAGGTAGCTTCTCCTTCCTGTTCACTTTTAAAAGGTGAATCGTGATTAGTAGCATATCTTAGTTCTTCTTGTTTTCCCGTTTCTTCATTAAAATAAAGTAAAGCATGTTTTCTAGTATGCCTTACTGGTATTGTATGAGTTAAAGGAGTATGTCTTCCTAATAAGAAATATATTCTATCTTTGATTTCCCATTTAGGTTTTGCTGGTTGAACAGGAGCCTGTTTAGTTGGCTTAACTGTTTCTGTTTGTACTGGTAACCCATCTGTAATAGGTTCTTGTGGTGCAACTTTTTTAGTTGCTGTTTTTTTATTTGCCATAATATAATATAATATAATAATTA
>OBMK010002406.1_pt1 | contig 14208 bp, 12 predicted proteins | sample 1539081 | NCBI WGS metagenome assembly OBMK01 (sample SAMEA3355528, study PRJEB22509) | marine metagenome | biome: marine; feature: river plume; material: water | place: USA | collected 2010-08-07 | depth 0.5 m | reverse complement strand
GAGCGTAGTGGCGCGCCACACCGCTTTTCACGCTAAATCTACGTGGTCACACTATCTCGCCGCTGTGTCGCCAATCCATCAATACTCGACCATCGTTCAATTTACCAAGACAGGCGAGGCACTGCTTTGGTTATAGAAAGGCTGGCATCGGGCAAGCGAATTAATGCAGCGAAAGATGATGCCGCCAGACGAGCTATAGCAGGCCATCTAGAAAAACAGGTCAAAGGTGTCACTCAGAGCATTACCGATCTATCGGACACCACGATTGTGCTTCAAGTGGCACGGCATCCGTTGAAACCACGTTACACCGTATATCTACGTGAACTTGCAGTTCAGGCTGCGAATGGCTCGTATTCAGATGGCGGCAGATAAAGCCTGAATAATGAAGCAACGCAGTTACTGGCAGAGATTGATCGTATGGTCAGCACCACTAGCTTTAGTGATCAGTCATGGTGACGGGTAACCTAGTGGCATACCGAGAAAACGGGCAAGAAAGGTTTTCTAGTTCCGAAAATACAAAGGGGAACAACAACTTAGCGTTATTGCTCCCCTTTAAGATGGTGCGGAAGGCGGGACTTGAACCCGCACAGCCATAGGCCACTACCCCCTCAAGATAGCGTGTCTACCAATTCCACCACTCCCGCAATTTTTTTGATTCAGTCGATCGGCAGATCGCTAAAATCGGAACTATCAATTGGCTCATCCGCAAGCGGTAGATCACCCGCAGGGGCCAAGGGTTGTGCTTCAACTGCACCCAAAGGCACTTCAAATCCTAAATCGTCGGTGTCCGCAAATTGTTGGTCCGCGATCATCGCAAGACCAAAACTCGTCGCAAAAAACAGTGCTGAAAGCCAGCCTGTCGCTGACGTCAAAACGTTACCACCGCCCGATGAGCCAAAAACCGTTTGTGACGACCCGCCGCCGAACGATGCGCCCATGTCAGCACCTTTGCCCCGCTGCAGCAATATAAGGCCAATAATCGCAAGCGCCACCAGAAGGTGAACAACTAAAATGACTTGATTCACTTGTTTCTCCGAAACAGGCGTTAACGACCGACGAAAACACCACTACCAAGGGGGCGCGAGTCTACCCAAGTGACATCGACAGGGCAAGACTCTTGTTAAGCCGCCTGCTTAATTGCGTCCGCCACTTCGTGTGCAAGACGATCAATCTCAACGGTCTCATCACCCTCAACCATAACGCGAATTACGGGCTCAGTTCCTGATGGCCGTAAGAGCAGTCGACCACGCCCTTCCAACGCCGCCTCGACTCGATCGCAGGCATTTTTAATCGAAGAATGCGCAGCCATATTAAAGTCTTTACCAATGCGCACATTAATCAATACTTGCGGCAGCGGCGTGAAACCGGAGGCAAGTTCAGCGATCGATCGACCCGAGGCCATGACGGCAGCAAGAACTTGCAGGGCCGCGATGACGCCATCACCCGTGGTGCTGACTTCGCCACAAATAATATGGCCCGAAGATTCGCCACCCAAGCTCCAGCCTTCTGCGTTCATAAGCTCTTTGACATATCGATCCCCGACTTTCGCCCTCGCCAATCGAAGTCCACCCGCTTCGAGGGCTAATTCCAAACCCATGTTAGTCATTAACGTACCAACGACCCCAGCATCCGAGTCACCGTTCGCTAAGCGATGCATGGCGAGGATGTACAGCACATCATCACCCGTGAGCAACTCCCCGTGCGCGTTGACCATTTGCAGTCGATCGCCGTCACCGTCAAACGCGATACCAATATCCGCACCTTCCGCGACAACACGTGCCTGAAGCGCTTCAGGTTCAGTAGAGCCCACGCCGGCGTTAATATTGTACCCGTCTGGCGTTGCGCCAATAACCACAGTCTCGGCACCCAACTCATCAAATACAGCGGGCGCTATGTGATAGGTCGCACCATGGGCGCAGTCAATCACGAGTTTCAATCCCTTCAGACTCAAAGACTCTGGGAACGTCGCTTTACAATACTCGATATATCGACCGGCAGCGTCGACAATACGACTGGCTTTGCCGAGCTGCTCGGAATCCACAGTCACCATTAGGCTGTCTATCATGGCTTCAATTTGCAACTCGAGCTCATCCGAAAGCTTACTGCCCTTGTCATTAAAGAACTTGATGCCATTGTCAAAGTACGGATTGTGCGATGCGCTGATGACAATTCCTGCTTCCGCTTTTTGGGTTCGCGTCAATAAGGCGATTCCCGGCGTTGGCAGTGGGCCCAGTAACTTCACATTGGCACCGGCAGCCACCAGACCTGCCTGCAAAGCAGACTCGAGCATGTAGCCAGACACTCGCGTATCTTTACCAATCACTACCGTGGGCTTTGAACCGTCGGCACCTGCAAATACTTTCCCAGTCGCCCAACCTAACTTCAGCATAAAGTCGGGCGTTACCGGCGAGTCGCCCACGCGTCCTCGGATGCCGTCGGTACCAAAATACTTCCGAATCACAACTCCCCCTTTGTTGCACGCCATACAGCCAATGCATCGGCCGTTTCTGCAACATCATGCACTCGAATAACCGCCGCCCCACCCTCTGCAGCCAAAACCGCCAGCACCGCACTGGGTACGATCCGATGAGAAGCCGGTCGGCCCGTAATGGCGCCGATCATAGACTTTCGAGAGAGTCCGACCAAGAGTGGCAGTTCAAATGAGGCAAATTCACGCAGCCGACGCAATATTTCGTAGTTTTGTGGCACCGTCTTACCAAAACCAAACCCCGGATCGATAAGAACCCGGCTTCGCGCCACCCCAGCGATGAGGCACTCATCAACACGCGCTTTGAGAAATGCCATCACGTCACTGACCACATCTTGATAGTCGGTGTGCGCCTGCATTCGCTCCGGCTCTGCTGACATGTGCATCAGTGAGACCGGCACACCCGCCTGCACTGCAACCTCGAGCGCACCAGCGCGTGTAAGCGCTCGCACATCATTTAGCATCCCGACGCCTGCCATTGCCGCTTCTCGCATAACGACAGGGTTACTGGTATCGATCGACAAAATAACATCCACACGCGAGGAGAGTAGTGCTATCGCACCCATCACGCGGTCAAGCTCCTCTTGCGTGGAGACGGCTTCAGCCCCAGGTCGAGTAGACTCGCCACCAATATCCAAGATCACCGCGCCATCGGCGACCATCTGGGCCGCTCGCATTAAAAGGCGATCTTCGAGGAGACCGTTGCTAGAGAGGAGCGCACCGCCGTCGGAAAAAGAATCGGGCGTTAGGTTGAGAACGCCCATGATCTGAGGAGTGTCCAGCGAAAGTTGACGCCCACCGCAGTTCAGGCTAAGTGCCACAACTGTTTAGTGCGTGATCGGATCGCCCACACTCTCGTCACCAGGCGAGGACGCTTCGGGGTCCGATGGTGAATCTGAAGGGCCGTCAGTCCAATCTGCCGGTGGACTGGGCTTGCGGCCTTCCATAATTTCATCAATTTGCCCAGCATCAATCGTTTCGAACTGCATCAACGCTTCAGCCATCATGTCCATCTTGCTTCGATGTTCCTCAAGCAAACCGCGTGCGCTCTCATAGCACTCGTCGATAATTGATCGGACCTCTTTGTCGATGGCCCGCGCCGTCTCATCCGACATCGCTTTTGAGGGCTGACCCGCAGAGCGTCCCAAGAATACCTCTTCGCCACCTTCGTCATACAAAAGCGGGCCCATGGTGTCCGACAGACCCCACTTGGTGACCATATTGCGTGCAATTTCTGTCGCACGCTGAATATCGTTGGACGCACCGGTCGTAATGCCCTCTTTACCGAGCGTCATCTCTTCCGCGACACGCCCACCAAACAGGCTAGTGACCTGACTGATAATGTGACGTCGTGTGTGACTGTAGCGGTCTTCCTCGGGCAAGAACATGGTCACCCCGAGTGCGCGCCCACGGGGAATAATCGAGACCTTATAGACCGGATCATGCTCGGGCATGAGTCGACCTACAATGGCATGCCCTGCCTCATGATACGCGGTGTTTAATTTCTCTTTTTCGGACATCACCATTGACCGACGCTCAGCGCCCATCATGATTTTATCTTTCGCAAGCTCAAAGTGCTGCATACCGACCGAGCGAACACCAGCGCGCGCGGCAAAAAGTGCCGCCTCGTTCACTAAGTTAGCAAGGTCTGCACCCGAAAACCCCGGCGTTCCTCGCGCAATCTTCGAGGCTTCTACATTTTCAGCGAGTGGCACTTTGCGCATATGCACTTTTAAGATTTGTTCACGGCCGCGAATATCAGGCAGACCCACCGTCACTTGCCGGTCAAACCGACCCGGCCGTAATAAAGCAGGATCAAGCACGTCAGGGCGGTTAGTCGCAGCAATGACAATAACGCCGTCATTCCCGCCAAAACCGTCCATCTCGACCAGCAACTGGTTCAGCGTCTGTTCACGTTCATCGTGTCCACCACCCAGGCCGGCACCTCGATGTCGTCCAACCGCATCGATCTCGTCGATAAAAATAATACAGGGCGACTGTTTCTTTGCCTGATCGAACATATCGCGGACTCGCGACGCACCCACACCGACAAACATCTCGACAAAGTCAGAACCAGAAATTGAGAAGAACGGCACTTTGGCCTCGCCCGCGATCGCTTTAGCGAGAAGCGTTTTTCCAGTTCCGGGTTGACCCACCATTAATACGCCGCGTGGAATCCGTCCGCCCAACTTTTGGAATCGGCTGGGATCACGCAAAAATTCGACTAACTCCTGAACATCTTCCTTGGCCTCGTCAACGCCTGCCACATCGGCAAAGGTGGTGGTAATTTGATCTTCGCCCATCAACTTTGCTTTGCTTTTACCAAAGCTCATCGGACCACCACGACCACCGCCACCGCCTTGCATCTGCCGCATGAAAAACATGAAAACAGCCAAGATTATTAAGATCGGGAAGCTCGCCACGAGTAACTGTGTCCAGACAGACTGTTGCTCCGGCTGCTTACCTTCGACAATCACATTGTGGGTGAGAAGATCATCCATCAGCTTTGGATCTTCCACCATCGGTCGAATGGTCTCAAAACTTGACCCATCCTTCCGCTCGGCACTAATGGACAGGCCGTCAACGACCACCTTCGACAGGCGATCATTCTGCACCTCTTGGATAAACGCAGAGTACCCGACTTGCTCATTTTTACCCTGGGTATTGAAGTTGTTGAACACCGACAACAGCACTGCTGCAATCGCGAGCCACAACAACATATTCTTCGCCATATTGTTCAAATCACCATCCTCCGGCTTAACGTTGGCGCATAACAGATCACCAGTATAGCGGGCTATTCGCAAAACCACGCACTTCTTGAAACATGGAGACGGTTACACCCTATTTCAAGGATCTACGCAAATTTCTTGGCATTGGCTCTAACCACGAAAACCTTTGGCCACCACATAGACCTCTTTAGACCGTGGTCTGGACGCGGCAGGCTTTCGACTGTGGACCGTAAGAAAACGTTCGCGGACAGACTTAAGCCACTCATCAAACCCTTCTCCATGGAATACTTTGGCCACAAAAACGCCGCCTTGGGGGAGAATCTGTACCGCGAGATCGAGCGCCAGCTCAACCAAATACATCGCCTTGGGCTGATCCACACTGACGATACCACTCATATTAGGCGCCATATCTGAGAGCACAGCGGACGGGACACTCTCCCCAATAACCTGCTGAATCTGATCAAACACAGACTGCTCGGTAAAATCGCCTTCAATAAAATCAACGCCAGCCAAGGCGTCCATTGGAAGAATATCGCTAGCCACCACTCGGCCCTTATGGCCCACAAGGTGGGCGGCGACCTGCGACCAACCTCCAGGCGCACTGCCCAAATCAACCACTGTCATTCCCGGCCGTATGAACCGATCTTTGTCATTCAGTTCGATGAGCTTATAGCAGGCTCTGGATCGATAGCCCTCAGCTTGCGCACGCTGAACATAAACATCGTCGCGGTGTTCTTTGAGCCACGCCTTACTCGAACTACGCTTCTTTGCCATTTTGAGGGACTCCTGAACCAATGACCGGTAGAATACCAGCTCATGAACCATTCAACTCACCACTTGAGAGTCGCAACGTGGAAAACCGATTACTGAAACAATATCGCGCCATCGCACACAAACTTCACCCTATTGTAACCGTGGGTGGTCAAGGTTTAACCGAAGGCATTCAGATTGAACTCGATCGTGCACTGACAGATCACGAACTCGTTAAAATTAGAGTCAACGTGGGAGATCGGGAGACCCGCGACACCATTATAAAAAGCCTCACAGAAACGAGCGCTGCCGAACTCGTCCAAAAAATAGGTCACACCGCGACACTGCTGCGGCATTCGTCAAGTGCCGACCCTCGGAAGTCAAACCTCCAACGCCCTCTTTAATGTCTAACGTCCTCGAGTTTCCGAGTCGCGAAAAGCAAGCCTATGCGTTTTTAACCGAAAGTCTCGCTGTCCTCCTCAGAGACAAAGGCGCCGACGAGACATTGATCGCTCATGCCACAGCCTTACTCCTCAAGGTGTATGGGGAAACACAGGGCAGCACTGAGTTTTCGTTCTCGGTAGACCTGCCTGACGACTTGACGCCTGCGCAAATTGCACAGCTGCGGCAGCAGATAGAAGTGGGGACCGACGCGCAAAGGAGGCATCACCATTCGTTAATGATTCGAATGGCGGCACAATTGCTTCTCACGGAACTCAAACTGTTTCAGCACGGACGCGAGGAGCCTCGCTAGAGCATAGAAACCAATCCATGGACTGCAAACGCTGCAATCCACGCTAACACGAGATAACTCAACAGCAGCCGCATGGCAAAACCAGTCGACTTTGATTCTCTCGCAAGCAACGCCACCGTCGACACGCACTGAAGTGCGATCGTGAAAAACACCACCAGCGCTGCGCCAGACGCCGCCGTCAGCCCCGACTCGGCAATCCGCTCAGCAAGCGGCGCAGGGTCGTCATCTGCGTTCTCGATACCAAAAATAGTGCCCAAAGTCCCTACGAAGACTTCTCGAGCCAAAAACGAGGCTAAAATGGCGACGCCGTAACGCCAATCCAGGCCAAGCGGCTCAAAAACAGGCTGAATCCAAGTACCCAGCGTTGCCAACCAGGAGGTCGACAGATCCTCGCCACCATTGGGGAAGTAGCCCAGGAACCACACCATAACCGTAACCGTGAAAATAATACTGCCGGCTTTTTGTACAAAGTGCCCGGCCCGATTCACCGACGCATGAATAATGGGCAAAATATTGGGTGTCCGATACGCGGGCAGCTCGAGTATAAAGGCCTGCTTGCGCGACTCAGACTCACCCAACCTGCTTGCAACGGCGGCCACGAGCAGTGCTGATACAATGCCAAAAAAATAAATACCGGACATGACGAGACCTTGCCAACCCACCAGCCCACCAAAAGCCGTCGTATCGGGAATTAAGACCGTGATCAGCAGTGCGTAAACGGGTAATCGCGCGGAGCACGGCATGAGTGGAATAGCAACATAAGTCATCAAACGCTCTTGCCGCGACGACATCGTTCTTGTCGCATAAATCGCCGGTATCGCGCACGCCACTCCGGAAAGCAATGGCACAAAACTTTTACCCGACAGACCAAAATAGCTCAGTGGTCTGTGACAAATAAGCGCGGCTCTTGCGAGATACCCAGAGTCCTCTAATGCACCGATAATCAGCGTCAAAACAAAGATTTGAGGCACAAACACCAGGAAGGCACCGAGACCACCAAATACGGCATCTGCAAAAAAGTCCGCAAAAATGCCCTCGGGAACCAAAGGCACCAACCAGGCGCCAAGACCCAAAATAAATGCCTCGACACCATCCATTAACGGCGCAGACCATGTAAAAATCGCTTGGAAGAACAGCGTCATAATAACGACAAACGCCAAGCCGCCCGAGGCAGTCCCAAGCAACCAGTTGTCAATCTTGGCCTGCCGACGCACTAATAATTCACCCTGAGGAACAAAACGATCGGCTATTTGTTGGGCCGAACCTTCTATCAGCACATCGGGCGTGTCGGCCCAAGGCGATTGCGCTGCATTGGTACTGAGCAACGCCACCTCAGCGGCCTCAACACCATCACCGGTTCTCGCGCTGACCGGCAACACAGGCACACCCAGCGACTCACATAATCCGTCGAGATCAAGAGCAAGCTCATTGTGCTCAAGGATGTCCATCATGTTGAGCAGCACTAGAAATGGCTTTTTAGACCGTGCGGCTTCGCGCGCCACCTGCAGACAATAGGTCAGGCCTTTTTCGAGTCGGGTCGCATCCAGCACCATAGCGACGACTGCAGGTCGCTCGTCTGCCAGTGCGGAACGAAGGGCCTCTATTGCCACTTCTTCTTCACCAGAGATTGCGTTTAAAGAGTAAGTCCCAGGGAAATCCCAAACCTGTGCTCGGGTATCTGATCGTAATGCACCAGAGCCGACGTCAATCGTAATGCCCGGGTAGTTGGCCACCTTGTGCTGCAATCCCGTTAATCGATTAAATAGCGCGCTTTTCCCTGAATTGGGTGCACCCACCAGAAGCACGTTCTTCATGATGGTGTGTCGTCTGTGAGAATAACGAGGTCTGCAGTGTCCTTATCAAGACTGTAGGTCGCATTACCCAAGGCGAAAACGCGGGGCGCTCCAAAACCAGGTTGAAGGAGGCATCTGACCGGCTGCCCCTTGCGAAAGCCAATATCGACTAACCGCTGGGCGGCTACATTACCCGTGCAGTCGTTTACCGAACTGACACATGCAGACGCACCGACTGACAGGGACCAAAGACTCATCAAATTTCGGGGATTAGACATGGCAGTCAGACCGCCACCTCGACGTCAGAGGTGGCGCACCTGTTCAATCTCGTAATAAATATCACCACTCGGCGCTTTGACGACAACTTCATCGCCCTCTGACTTACCGACGAGCGCTCGCGCAATGGGTGAACTCACGGAAATCATATTTTGCTTAACGTCTGCTTCGTCCTCACCCACAATGCGGTAAGTGACCTGAGAGTCGTCATCAACATTTATCAAATCCACGGTCGCACCAAATAGAACACGGCCAGTAGGCGTGAGGGTCATAATATCGATGACCTGTGCATTCGATAACTTGTATTCAAGCTCCTTAATTCGCCCCTCGGCAAAACTCTGCTGCTCACGCGCCGCGTGATACTCCGCATTTTCCTTGAGGTCACCGTGCTCTCGCGCCTCGGCGATCGCTGCGACAATACGAGGTCTGTCGACCTTCTTTAATCGCTCAAGCTCTTCTCGCAGTGTCGCTTCGCCCGCGACCGTCATTGGGACTTTATTCATTTGCCAAACTCACATGCAAGTCCTGCAGCCTGCGGACCTGCCCATCAGGTTCTCGCTCCAACGACATGCATATGGCGTCGGCTGCAGCCAAAGTCGTAGTGTAGAACACCTGATGCTGTTCGGCACTCGAGCGAATAGATGCCGAGTCAAGAATTGCCGTTCGACCCTCTGTCGTATTGATAATGAGTGACGCTTCGTCGTTCTTAATAAGGTCAACAATATGCGGTCGTCCTTCCGCAACCTTGTTCACCAAACGGACTTCAAGACCCGCCTCCTTGAGTGCGGCAGCAGTGCCCTTGGTTGCCGCGAGCGTAAAACCAGCATCGACAAGTCGCTTGGCGACATCAATTGCGGCAGCTTTATCTGCGTCTCGCACACTGAACAGGGCCAAGCCAGACTGTGGCGTGATGTCTCCCGCACCCAACTGAGCTTTTGCAAACGCGTCGGCAAAGGTCAATCCAGTACCCATTACCTCGCCTGTAGATTTCATCTCTGGCCCGAGAATAGGGTCAATGCCGGGGAACTTATTAAAGGGCAACACCGCTTCCTTCACGCTGAAGTAACTCGGGACCACTTCCTTAGTGAATCCCTGCGCTTGGAGTGATTGGCCAGCCATGCAACGAGCAGCAATTTTCGCCAGTGAAACACCGATGGCTTTGGACACGAAGGGGACCGTCCTCGACGCTCGCGGATTAACCTCGATCACAAAGATCTCATCGTCCTGCCAGGCCAGCTGAACATTCATCAACCCCTTCACCTCAAGCTCAATGGCCATTGCCTTCACAATGTCGCGCATTTCATCTTGAACGTCAGCCGGCAAACTGTAAGGCGGTAGTGAACACGCAGAGTCGCCCGAGTGAATACCCGCCTGCTCAATGTGCTGCATAATCGAACCAATGACTACGTGCTGTCCGTCCGAGACCGCATCAATGTCGACCTCTATCGCGGCACTTAAAAAGCTATCCAACAACACGGGCGAGTCGTCAGAAACCTGAACGGCGTCGCGCATGTATCGCAACAGATCCTCTTTGCGATGCACGATTTCCATCGCACGACCTCCCAAAACATAAGAGGGTCGAACAACGAGCGGGAAACCAATATCTTGCGCAGCAACCACCGCCGCATCGACGCTTCTGACCGTCGTATTTGCAGGCTGAAGTAGGTCCAGCTCTTGAATCATTTTTTGAAACCGCTCGCGGTCTTCTGCGCGATCAATCTGATCCGGTGTAGTGCCAATAATAGGGACGCCCGCGGACTCCAGGGCTCGTGCTAATTTAAGCGGCGTCTGACCGCCAAACTGAACAATGACACCCTTGGGCTTTTCAAGATCAACAATCTCGAGAACGTCCTCTAACGTCACCGGCTCAAAGAACAAACGATCCGACGTGTCGTAATCGGTCGAGACGGTCTCCGGATTGCAGTTGATCATGATGGTCTCATAACCGTCCTCCGCCATCGCTTGCGCCGCGTGAACACAGCAGTAATCAAATTCAATACCCTGACCAATCCGATTGGGGCCACCGCCCAACACAATGATCTTCTCTCGATCACTTGGAGCGGCTTCACACTCCTCCTCATAGGTGGAGTACATGTAGGCGGTGGCAGACGAAAACTCAGCCGCGCAGGTATCAACACGCTTGTAGACCGGACGCAAATTGAGACGGTGGCGACGATCACGGACTGCATGTTCGGGAACTTCCAGCACGGTTGCTATACGCTTATCCGAGAACCCCTTGCGCTTGAGTACGCGCAGATCGTCGTAGGTCAAGGCGTCAAGCGAGCAACTCTGGAGCGCTTCTTCACGTCGAACGATGTCTTCAATTTGAACCAAAAACCAGGGATCAACACCGGAGTACCCGTAGATTTCCTCGAGGGACAGGTCGGCACGAAATGCATCAGCGAGGTACCAAATGCGATCTGCACCCGGATGCGTCAGCTGCTTGATCAATTCAACGCGTGAATCATTGTCTGTCACAACCAGACGCGGCTCGAAGCCTGCCGATCCAACCTCGAGACCGCGCAATGCTTTCTGCATGGACTCTTGGAACGTACGTCCAATCGCCATGACCTCACCCACAGACTTCATTTGGGTCGTTAATCGAGCATCTGCGGTTGCAAATTTTTCAAATGCAAAGCGAGGCACCTTCGTAACAACGTAATCAATCGCGGGCTCAAAGGAGGCCGGCGTAACGCCACCGGTAATGTCATTCGCCAACTCGTCCAGGGTGTAACCCACAGCCAGCTTTGCCGCCACCTTTGCAATGGGAAACCCCGTCGCTTTTGAGGCAAGCGCCGAGGACCGCGAGACCCTGGGGTTCATCTCGATAACTACGATGCGTCCCGTATCTGGACATTGTCCAAACTGCACGTTGGAACCACCGGTCTCAACACCAATCTCACGCAACACCGCCAAAGAGGCGTTTCGCATTACCTGATATTCTTTGTCGGTCAGCGTCTGCGCGGGAGCCACGGTGATAGAGTCACCGGTATGCACGCCCATTGCGTCAAGGTTTTCGATCGAACAAACGATAATACAATTATCGTTCTTGTCTCGAACCACCTCCATTTCAAACTCTTTCCAACCAATTAATGACTCGTCAATTAACAACTCATTGGTCGGTGATAATTCCAATCCGCGTTTACAAATTGTCTCGAACTCGACACGGTTGTAGGCAATTCCACCGCCGGATCCACCCATCGTAAAGGACGGCCGAATAATACAGGGGAAGCCCACCTTCTCCAGGACGCCAAAAGCCTCTTCCAGCGTGTGGGCAATCTCCGCGCGCGGGGTTTCTAGACCGATCTTCTTCATCGCGATATCGAACTTTTCGCGATCCTCAGCCTTGTCGATGGCCTCTTGAGTCGCGCCGATCATCTCGACGTTGTACTTCGCAAGTACACCCTCAGCGTCGAGCTTCAGCGCACAGTTCAACGCGGTCTGACCACCCATAGTTGGCAGCAATGCACTCGGTCGCTCTTTCTCGATTATCTTTGCAACCGTTTGCCACTCCACGGGCTCAATATAGGTCGCGTCCGCCATTGCAGGGTCCGTCATAATGGTGGCTGGGTTCGAGTTCACCAAAATAACGCGATATCCCTCCTCGCGGAGCGCCTTGCACGCTTGAGCGCCCGAGTAGTCGAACTCACAAGCCTGGCCAATCACAATAGGACCTGCACCGAGAATGAGAATACTCTCTAAATCGGTTCGTCTTGGCATCAGGCGGCTCCTCGGGAAGAGACCACGCGGGTCATTGCCTCAATAAAGGCGTCAAATAAATATTTGGCATCGTGCGGTCCCGGACTCGCTTCCGGGTGACCCTGAAAACTGTAAGCCGGCGTATCCGTGCGCCGAATACCCTGAACAGTACCGTCAAATAAAGACCGATGAGTGACACTGAGGGTCTCGGGGAAATCAATGTCCGAAACAGTAAATCCATGGTTCTGACTCGTCACCATGACCGTTCCATTCGATAAGTCTTGAACAGGGTGATTGGCACCGTGGTGTCCGTGACTCATTTTTTCAGTCTTGGCGCCGCTGGCCAATGCCAAAATCTGATGCCCAAGGCATATTCCAAACAACGGCGTTCCCGCGTCCATCACCTTGCGCGCCAGATCGATTGCGTAATCACAGGGCTCCGGGTCGCCCGGTCCGTTTGAGAGAAAAACACCATCTGGACGCAAGGCGACAACGTCGGCGTAGGTACTCTGGGCAGGCATAACCGTCACGCGACAACCCAGATCCACTAAAATCCGAAGAATATTTCGCTTCACCCCAAAATCGAGGGCAACCACATGGAAGCGGGGCGCCGGTGCATGGGTCACGGACTCGCCCAGCTGCCAGGTCGGATCACTCCATTGATAGGGCAACGTCGTTGTAACGACCTTTGCAAGGTCCATTCCCTTCAAACCGGGAAAACCCTGCGCCTCTGAAATCGCGAGGGCCTCATCGGCTGCCTCGCCGGTCAAAATACAACCCGCCTGCACACCCTTTTCTCTAATAATTCGTGTCAGCTTGCGCGTATCAATATCGGCAATACAAACCGTATTGTGCTCGACGAGGTAGTCGCCAAGATCTTGTTCAGACCTAAAATTCGACGCGATTAGGGGGAGGTCTCGAATAACTAAGCCTGCCGCATGAACGCCCGACGACTCAGCGTCATCCGCATTCGTTCCTGTGTTTCCAATATGGGGGTACGTCAGCGTTACAATCTGCTGCGCGTATGAAGGGTCAGTCAATATTTCCTGATATCCCGTCATTGCCGTGTTGAAAACGACCTCACCCACAGTTTCTCCGTCTGCTCCGACCGAACGACCACGAAAAACTGTACCGTCTGCGAGCGCCAAGACAGCCGTTTTATACACTCGATATCCTCCAGAGAATGTTTATCTCAGCGTATTTAAGGCCTCTCCTTGCCTCTACATTCTTCAAACGTCACAACGCTGGATATGTTATTGTCGAGCGCACACAAAGAAGCGCCGGACTGACTCAAAAGTCGCCGACCTATTCGTTCATGCGCTAAGGTTCAAGTGTACGGTTATGACCGTTTAGTGTCCATGAAAAAGGACGCCGGTAAGCGCCATTTTAACGGCAATGATATGTATTTAATCGGGAACCACAAATGACCAATCAATCAAACCGAACTGCCGTTATCACGGGCGCGGGTGACGGCATTGGCCGCGCGCTAGCGATCAACCTCAATAGCTGTGGTATTGATCTTTACCTGTGTGACATTGACCGCGAGCGGCTCGATGCCACAGCGGGGATGTTAAACAGCGATGGAGTGACTGTTTCGACAGCCGTTGTCGACTGCGGGAACCGCGAACAAATCGAGACTTGGGCTGCAATGATTTGTGCCGAGAACGACAGCCTCGATTTTTTGTTCAACAATGCGGGTGTGGGCTATGCGTCTCCGTT
>OBMK010002403.1_pt1 | contig 14218 bp, 17 predicted proteins | sample 1539081 | NCBI WGS metagenome assembly OBMK01 (sample SAMEA3355528, study PRJEB22509) | marine metagenome | biome: marine; feature: river plume; material: water | place: USA | collected 2010-08-07 | depth 0.5 m | reverse complement strand
TTCCGCGCCCCTGCCAGCCGGCCGCGCCATGAGCGCCGAAATGCGCGCCATGCTGGAGCGCGCCGGAACCATCGCCCCCAAACCGCAAGACCACGACGGAGCCGCCGCATGACCTTGACCTGGCACATCGCCCAAGTGACCCAAGCCGGCCGCCGGGCGGCGATCGCTCTGCGAGAGCACCGCTTCACGGTCTATTGCCCGATCGAACGGACGTACAAGTCTGTGCCGAAGGGGGGTCGCGAGGAGGTGGAGCGGCCCCTGTTCCCCGGCTATCTGTTCGTCGGCCTGGGCCCCTGGAATGACTACGACCAGCTGTACGACATCGACGGGCTGACGCGGATCGTCGAGACCCGGCTGAGCAGAGAACGGCTGGCGTCTCTGGTCTATCAGCTGATGGCCCGCCAGTGCGCCGGCGAGTTCGACCAGACCACGTCGCACCGATATTTGCCGCCGAAGCCCATGGTCGGTTCGATGAATCGGCTGGTCGGGAACGGACTGACCGCCCTCGGCAAGCTGTTGAAGACCGATCCCAACGGGCGCCTGGATCTGGTGCTGTCTGGAGAGCTGGACGGCGAGGATGAAGAGTGGGAGGCGGCTGCCTGACACAAGATGTTGCGCCGGGGCTTGCACCTCGGCGCAAATCATGGCAGGCAGATGGTGCGGACACAGCTCACGGGCAATGCAGCCCCTTGGTAAAACAGCCCAGCGGGCAGGCCTCGGTCCGGACGATCAGCGACCTCGATAGGGGACTGCATCGTCGGTAAGGCGAAACTCGCCCTGAGCAGTCCGACAAGATACCCCGCGCCAGTTCCACGTCGTCCAGCACCGGGACAAGGGACGTTCATCTCGACCGATCAGCGCTGACGATGGCCGGGGAAGCCAGGCGTCCAGAGCGTTAAGCCGCGGGGCGCGGGCCGGTGCGAGCCGGACTTCATACCCGGTATGGCGGTCATTGCCCGGATAGATCATGGCCCGTCCCGATCAGCGAAGCGCTGAAGCCGAGGCCTATCGGCGTCTCTACAAGACGGCGCGGTGGCGCCGCACCCGAGCTGAACAGCTTGCCCGCAAGCCTCTGTGCGAAACCTGCCTGTCTCTTGGGCGTGACGCGCCCGCCACGGTCTGCAACCACGCGGACAAAGACAGTAAAGCGACGGAGGAAGGCTTCTTCGCTGGTCCCTTTACTTCAGAATGCGCGCCTTGCCATGACGGCGTGATCCAGGCGCAAGAAAAGCGTGGCCACATCATCGGATGTGATGAGACCGGCCTTCCTCTTGACCCTGACCATCCCTGGAACCGCTGAGGCCGGGGGGCGGTCAAATCTCTACGCCTGTTCCCTTGTGGACCGGCGGGGGCCCACAAAAAGAACGCTAACCCAGTTTTCTCGCGCAGGCGCGCGCGAGGCAGGAGGCCTGATGGCTCGGAAGCCCAGGAAGGCCCGGATCGACAGCGTGTCCGCCGCCGTCGAGGTCATGGTGAAGGCGGCGCGAGACATTGAGCCGCCGGCCCACGCCCCGCTTGAGCCGGACGCCCTGCCGTTCTGGGACGACATCATCGCGGCGCGTGCGAAGTCGGAATGGAGCGGACACGACCTGGCGGTCGCGTCGGATCTGGCCAACGCCATGGCGATGCTGGTGGAGCAACGGCGCCTGTTGCGGTCGGAAGGCGTGACGACGACGGGGCCAAAGGGCGCCTTGATGGCGCATCCCAGGGTCTCGGTCGTTCATGGCCTGCACGCGCAGATCAAAGCGGCGCGACAGTCGCTCAACATCCACGGCCGGGCCGCAGGCGAGGCGCGCGATGTCGGGTCTCGACGGAAACAGGCCAAGGCTATCGAGGCGGCTAACCCGCTGGAGGATGAAGACCTGCTGGCGAGGCCGACGGCTCTGCAGTGAAGCGCAAGCCCAAGCCGCTCACCCGAGGCGAGCGGGTCATCGCGTTCATAGAACGGCTGTGCCCGACCCCTGAGGGGAAGCACGTCGGCAAGCCGATGAAGCTGGACCCGTTCCAGAAGAAGTTCATCCTCGACGTCTATGACAACCCGGCGGGAACGCGCGTCGGAATCCTCTCGATCGCGCGGAAGAACGGCAAGAGCGCGCTCATCGCCGGGATCATGCTGGCGCATCTAGTCGGGCCGGAGGCGCGGCTCAACAGCCAGATCGTTTCTGGCGCCCGCAGTCGGAAACAGGCGGCCGTGGTCTTCAACCTCGCCGCCAAGATGGTTCAGCTTTCGGACAAACTGAGGCCGCTGGTGCGCATCGTGCCGTCCGGCAAGACCCTGCACGGCCTGCCGATGAATACGGAGTATCAGGCCCTGGCCGCCGAGGCCGGAACGGCGCACGGGCTTTCGCCGGTGCTGGCCATTCACGACGAAATGGGCCAGGTCCGCGGCGAGTTTGACGCCTTCATTGAGGCCATCGAGACCGCCCAGGGCGCCTATGACGACGCGCTGCAGCTGGTGATTTCGACGCAGGCGCCGAACGACGCGGACATGCTGTCCATCAGGATCGACGACGCCAAGCGCTCGGGTGATCCGACGATCGTATGCCACGTCTATGAGGCGCCAAAGGACGCCGAGCTCACAGATCCGGCCGCCTGGAGGGCGGCGAACCCGGCGCTTGGGACGTTCCGCTCCCTCGTCGAAATCACGAACAAGGCGGCCGAGGCGTCACGGATGCCGTCGGTCGAAAACAGCTTTCGCAATCTGTACCTGAACCAGAGGGTCACGCGGCACACGCCGTTCGTCAGTCCGTCGATCTGGAAGGCGTGCAGCGGGCCTGTGGACCTGGAGGTCTTCCAGCGCAACCCGGTCTATGGCGGCCTTGACCTGTCGTTGACGACCGACCTTACGGCCCTGGTGCTGATCGCGCGGGAGGCCGGAGTCTGGCACGTGTTGCCGGTGTTCTGGACGCCGGAGGCCACGCTGGTGGATCGGTCGAAGCGAGACCGGGCGCCCTACGACGCCTGGGTCCGTGACGGCCACATGATCGCTACGCCGGGCCCAGCGGTTGAGTACGGCTTTGTCGCCCGCGACATCGCCCGGATCACTGAGGGCATGGACGTTCGCAAGATCGCGTTCGACCGGCACCGGATGAAGACGCTGCAAGCCGAGCTGGACCGGCTGGACGTGACGTTGCCGTTCGAGGAGTTCGGCCAGGGCTTCGTGAGCATGGCGCCGGCCATCGACCGCGCAGAGATCGAGTTCCTGCATCACCGCTTCCGACACGGTGGACACCCGGTCCTGACGATGTGCGCGGCGAACGCGATCATCGTTCAGGACGCCGCAGGAAACCGGAAGCTGGACAAGTCTAAGTCGACCGGCCGCATCGACGGCATGGTCAGCATGGTTATGGCAGTGGGGGTCGCGATGAGTGGAGAGACCCTTGAGCCTTCGATCGACGACTGGCTCGCGAGCTTAGCCGCATGAACTGGAAACAGATCATCTCGGGTTGGTTGACCTGGGGCTCAGCTGTTGGCCGAGAGGACCGAGACAACTTCGTCAGCAACCGGGTGACCGTCGCGGCTTACGATGACGCGCACACCGCAACCCCTGGCGCCGTTCTGGGGCTGACCGCGGCCTGGGCCTGCATCAACCTGATCGCTGGGACAGGGGCGTCGCTTCCGCTCGGAGTTTTCCGGACAACGGCGGACGGTGTGCGCACGCCGGCGAAGGATCACCCGCTCTACCGCATCCTGCACGATAGCCCGAACGCCGATCAGACCGCTCTCGACTTCTGGGAGTTCATGTTTGCTGCGGTCGAGCTGCGCGGCAATGCCTATGCAGAGATCGAGCGCAACGGAGCCGGACAGGTCATCGCTCTCACGCCGATCATGTGCGAGCCGGTTCATGTGCGGCGCTTGGACAACGGCTCGCTAGAGTACGCCTGGACGGACGCCGGCGTAGCGCGCACGGCAGGCCAGGAGGACGTATTCCATGTCCGCGGCTTCGGCGGTGGCCCTCTTGGCGGTGCATCCACTCTCTCCGTCTGCCGAGCAGCATTCAACTCCGCCAGCGTCGTGGAATGGGCCGCATCCACCACGTTCGCCAATGGAGTTCGTCCCTCCGGCATCCTCTCGACCGAAGCTCAACTGACGAAGGATCAGCGCGACGAGGCGGAGCGCCTACTGCAGATTAAGTTTGCGGGCGCCATGAACGCCGGGCGGCCGATGCTGCTGGACCGGGCGATGACGTGGCAACAGCTCACGATCAACCCTGAAGACGCCCAGATGCTGGAGAGCCGCAAGTTCAGCGGCGAGGAAATCTGCCGGATCTTCGGCGTCCCCCCGGCGATGGTGGGATATGGCGACAAGGCGTCAAACTGGGGCACCGGCAAGGAAGTCGATGTGATGGGCTTCCAGAAGTTCACACTTCGCCGGCGTCTGAAGCGGATCGAGCAGGCCGCGGAGAAGCAGCTGCTCACGGCCGCCGAACGCGCTGCAGGCATGCGGATCGAGTTCAACCTTGAGGGCCTGCTGCGGGCCGACAGCGGCGGGCGTGCGACCTTCTACGAGTCCGGCCTTCGGAACGGCTGGATGACGATCAACCAGGTTCGCGCGCTGGAAAACATGCCGCCGGTCGAAGGCGGCGAGGTGCCGCGCATGCAGATGCAGAACGTGCCGATTACCGAAGCGGGGCAGCAGTCTGCCCCACCGGCTCCAGCGGCGTAGGAGGTGCGGATGCTTACCAAGGGTATTGGCTTCGAAGCCAAGGACGTGACCGAGGACGGCGTGATCGAGGGATACGGGAGCGTCTTCGGCGGCGCTCCCGATTCCTACGGCGACATCGTGCTGCCGGGCGCCTTCGCTGACAGCCTCGCCAAGCACAAGCGCGAGGGCACGATGCCCCTGATGCTATGGGGCCACCAGCAGGGCGAGGTGCCGATCGGCGGCTGGGATGACATGGCCGAGGACGGCAAGGGCCTGTGGGTTAAGGGCACGATTGACCTGGAAGACCCGCTGGGCGCCCGCATCCATCGCGCGTTCAAGAAGAAGCGCGCCCGTGGCCTGTCCATCGGCTACGTCACCCTTTCCAGTCAGCCTGATCCGAAGCGCGCCGGCGTGACGTTCCTCGAGAAGCTGGACCTGTGGGAAGTGTCCCCGGTCAACTTCCCGGCGCAGCGCCGTGCGCTGGTCGACAACGTGAAATCCATTCTGGATGGCGGCCAGCTGCCGACCGTCCGAGAATTTGAGGACTTCCTGCGGGATGCCGGAGGTTTCTCGAAGAGCCTGGCGACGGCCATCGCCGCCAAAGCAACGCCGCACCTTCGGGGGGAGCCCGAGGCGAAGGCGGATGACGCGCTGGAGTTCCTGAGGCGCCTGCGCGGCTGACCACCCTCGCCTGACCGTCTCACGCGGCAGGCTCCACCACCCATCGAAATCGAAAGGAGCTTGCGATGAGCGAGCAAAAGACCGCTGCCGAACTGGCGGCTGAAGTGAAGGCGTCGTTCGATCAGAAGCACGACGCCGTGAAGGAGATCGCCGAGAAGGCGCTTGCCGAAGCCAGCAAGGGCGTCCCGATGGCGGAAACCGCCAAGGAACTGGCCGACCAGGCGCTGACGGCCATGAACGAGGCCAAGGCACGTCTCGACGAAGTCGAGCAGAAGCTGGCTCGGCGCGGCGCCACGGAAGATGCTGCCGGCAAGTCCGCTGGTGAGCGCTTCGTGGAAGACGAAGGCTTCAAGGCCTTCGCCGGCCAGACCCGCCCGCGCGGGCGCCACATCGTCGACGTGAAGGACATCTCGTCCCTGACGACCGACGCCGCCGGCTCTGTCGGCACCATGGTGCAGCCGGCCCGCGCCGCGCCTGTCCAGCTGCCGCAGCGCCGCATGACGATCCGCGCGCTGCTGGCCCAGGGCAACATCGGCACTGGCTCGCTGGAATACGACCGCGAGGAAGGCTTCACCAACAACGCCGCTCCGGTGGCCGAAGGTGAGCTCAAGCCGCAGTCCGAAATCCAGTACACCGAGGAAACCGCCACCGTGCGGACCATCGCGCACTGGATGCGGGCTTCTGTGCAGATCCTGGCTGATGCTCCGGCCCTGCGCTCGATCATCGACCAGCGCCTGCGCTACGGTCTGGCCTACGTCGAAGAGCAGCAACTGCTGAACGGCTCGGGCACGGGCCAGAACCTCGAAGGCCTCGTCACCGCCGCGACCTCCTATGCGGCGCCGGGGGGGCTGGTCGCCGGCCAGTTGATCGACACCATCCGCATGGGGCACCTGCAGGTCGCTCTTGCTGAGTACCCCGCCAACGGCACGGTGCTGAACCCGATCGACTGGGCCTACATCGAGATGCTGAAGGACGGCGAAGGCCGCTACCTGATCGGCAACCCTCAGGGCACGATCTCCCCGTCTCTGTGGGGCCTGCCGGTCGTCGCCACCCAAGCCATGGGCGTCGACAAGTTCCTGACGGGCGCGTTCGACCTGGCCGCTCAGATCTTCGACCGCCAAGATGCGACGGTCGAAGTGTCGACCGAGGACCAGGACAACTTCGTCAAGAACAAGGTCACGATCCGCGCTGAGGAGCGGCTGGCCTTGGCCATCTATCGCCCCGAAGCGCTGGTGTACGGCGACCTCGGCCGCATCATCTGATCTCCCTGACCTGAAACAGCCCGGCGGGTTCAAGCCTGCCGGGCCTCTTTCCGTGGCGGCCGATCACGTCGACCGCCTCGCAAGGAGGCCATCATGACCGACAAGTTCAAAGTCAATCGCGCCGTGCTCATCGACCGCATGTATGCGGAAGGTGAGACCTACCAGGGCTCGGCCTCGCACGTGTCTCGGCTGGTGGAAAAGGGCATCCTGTCCCCAGCCGCCACGAAGGCCGAACCGGCGCCGAAGAACAAGGCTGAGCCGAAGCCGCTGAACAAGGCCTCCTGACGTGCTGAACGTCGTTGTCCTTACGACAGGCCCGCTCGTCACGCTTGAGGAAGCCAAGGAGCACCTGAGAGTCGATGATAACGGCTCTGATACTCTGATCGAGAGCTATCTCGACGCCGCGGTCTTGTCGTGCCTGAACCACTGCGACCTGAAGCTGGTGCCGCAGGGCGCAGAGCCGGCGTTCAAGGCGGCGTCGATGCTCATGCTCGGCGACCTCTACGGCGTCCGCGAGACCATAGTCGCAGGACAGTCATTCAGCGTCAGCCCCACCATCGACGCCCTGCTCCGGCCCTACAGCCCCTACCGGGTTTAGGAGGTCGACATGCGCGCTGGCGAGCTGGACCGCAGGATCACGCTTCAGCGCGCGACTGTGGCGCCGAACGAGTTCAACGAGCCGGTCGAGACGTGGTCGGACCTGGCGCGCGTGTGGGCCAAGTATACGCCCGTCGCGGACGGCGAGCGGTTCCGCGCCGGCGAGCGCGCCGCAGAGGTGCAGGCTAGATTTCTGATCCGCTGGTCCAGTCAGGTCGCCAGCGTCAACCCGAAGGATCGCCTCGTCTTCGACGGTCGGATCTACGCCATTACGAACGTGAAGGAGATCGGCCGCCGGGAAGGCCTGGAGATCACTGCTGGGGGCCGTGGCGACGATGACGCGAATTAAGGTCGAAGGTCTGCGTGAGGTTGAGCGGGCCCTTGGGGAGCTGAAGAAGGCGACCGGCCGAAATGTCCTGCGCCGTGTGGCCCTGGCTCGTCTTCAGCCCATCGCCGACGACATGGCCGCGCGCGCGCCAAATCTGTTTGGCGACCTGAAGGAAAGCGTGACCGTCACGACAAAGCGTCCCCGTCGTCATCGTAAGCAGTCCGTGGTCGAGGCCTACGCCGGCCCCGGCCGGATGCCGCAGGCCCACCTCCAAGAGTTCGGGACGCAGAACCATCCGCCCCAGCCATTCGCGCGCCCTGCGTGGGACGCCGGCAAGGGCGCCCTGCTGCCGGGCATCGGCGAAGACCTGATGGCCGAGATCACCAAGGCGGCCGAGCGCCAGGCGAAGAAGCAGGCCCGAATGGCCGCCAAGGGGTGACCAGATGGAAGAGCAACTAATCCAGCGTCTGCTGGCCTCGGCTGGCGTTATCGCCCTCGTCAGCCAGCGCGTCTGGCCCGCGCGCCGGACGCAGGGCTCCGCCCTCCCCGCCATCGTGGTCCATCGGATCGACGGCGGGCGGGCCTATCACTTGACAGGCGACAGTGGTCTGAGCGCCGCTCGCATGCAGATCGACTGCTGGGGCGACAACTACGCGTCGGCGAAAAAGACGGCGCGGGCCGTTATCGCCGCCATGTCCGCCGGCCGCTGGTCCGGCGGCGGCGTCCGCTTCGACGGCGTCTTCGTTGAGGACGAGTCCGACGACACCTTCGACGAAGGGGGCCAGGCCCTCTTCCGCACCCGCTTGGACCTGATGGTCCATCACGCCATCGGATAGGAGATATAGCCATGGCAGCTTCCCAGGCCACTATCGGGCTCGGTACCCTCTTCAAGTACCGCACGTCCGCCGCGGGCGTGACGCCCAAGGTGTTCGCCGAGGTCGGCGAGGCCGTCACGATCCAGCCGCCCCAGCCGGTGCGCGAGACCGTGGATGTGACGCACCTGGCGTCGCCGAACGGCACGCGCGAGTTCCGCGGCACGCTGCGCGATCCGGGCGATGCTGAAGTGACCTTCAACTTCACTGACGCCGCCTACGCCATCGCCTCGACCCTGTTCCTGGAAGACAATGTCCAGGAGTTCGAGATCGAATACCCGGACGGCGCGACCGAGACCTTCGATGGCATCGTCACCGGCAAGCCGAGCGAGGCCATCGAGGTCGACAGCGTCCGCCGCTTCAGCCTGCCGATCAAGGTCACCGGCCTGCCGGTTTATACCGAGGCCGCATAACCCATGGCGAACAAGATCAAGGGCGAGGTCGGCTTCTCGGCCGATGGGCAGGACTATGTTCTGTTGCTGGATTTCAACGCTCTTTGCGAGTTGGACGACGTGGTGCCAGGCCTGATGGACGGTTCAGCCGCCCTCGGCTCGCCCAAGGCCGTGCGCGCGGTTTTCCACGCCGCGCTGCGCGCCCACCACTCGGACCTGACCGTGACCGACGCCGGCCGGCTGATCCAAGAGATCGGCTTGCCACGCGCCGCAGAGCTGATCGGAGAGTCCTGCGCCGCCTCGTTCGGCAGTCCGGAGGGTAAGGAGGGCGCGGACCCTCGGAGCCGGTCGAAGCCTGGTGCTGGGGGCGTAGCCTAGGGCTCTGGGTAGAAGCAGGGTTCGATCCTGAAACCTTCTGGCGACAGACGCCAAGGCTGTTCAGGATTGCGCTCCAGGGCAAGGCGAGGGCTGCCCTGAACGAGCAGAAAAATCGTGCATGGCTGGCGCATACGACAGCCTCTCTGGTCGCCTTTGCGCACCACAAGCCAAAAGCCATGCCCGCGCTGGACACCCTGACGGGTGAAAAGCGCCAGCCTCGCGTCCAATCCCCCGACGAGATGAAGGCCGTGTTTGCGGCCATGCGTGCAAGCTGGAGGTCTCAATGACGACTGCGACGGTCGGCGCGCTGCGCGTCGTTCTCGGCCTCGACAGCGCCGCCTTCACCGATGGTCTTTCAGCGGCCCAGCGCCATCTGCGCGAGGCCGGTTCCAAGATGCAGTCGGTCGGCGCCACTATCGCCACGGCCGGCGCCGGCATGTCCGCCGCGATCACCGCGCCGTTCATCGCTCTTGGCGCGCACCTTCTCCAGGGAAGCCAGGACGCCGCCGCCGCCGCCGCCCAAGTCAACGCCGCCCTAACTTCGATGGGCGGCGCTTCTGGAAAGACAGCCGAAGAGTTGTCCAAGACGGCCGAGGAACTGCGGAACCTGACGGGTGTCGATGATGATGAAATCCTGACGAAGGTCACGGCAAACCTGCTGACGTTCGGCAATGTCGCCGGGGACGTATTCGACCGGGCTCAGAAATCAATCCTGGACATCAGCGCGCGTATGGGCGGTGACCTTCAGTCCGCAACACTGATGGTCGGCAAGGCGCTGAACGACCCGGCACAGGGCCTTGCCGCCCTGCGTCGCGTCGGCATTCAGTTCACGGAGCAGCAGGAAGAGCAGATCAAGGCCATGCAGGGTGTCGGCGACATGGCCGGAGCCCAGGCGATCATGCTGGCTGAGTTGGAACGTCAGTTCGGCGGGGCCGCCGAGGCGGCCGGCAACGCCGACATCTGGAAGCCGCTGAAGACTGCGCTCATGGATCTTGAGGGCGCTTTCGAGCCCATTGTTCGAGACGTGATCGGCCCCCTGATCGCGCGCGTGGCTGATCTCGCGCGCGCCTTCGCCAGCGCATCGCCCGGCGTTCAGCAGTTCGCGCTCGTCGCAGCTGCAGTTGCCGCGGCAATGGGCCCCGTATTGGTCGCTGCCGGCGGGCTCGTGACGGTGCTAGGAGCCCTTCTTCCCGTGATCGGCACGATCGGTGCGCCATTTCTGGCCTTCGCCGCCGCCGCGGCGGCCGTGGGCGCGGCGCTGTTCATTTTCAGAGATGATCTGATCCCGATCATTCAGAGCTTCGCGGCATCCGTGCAGGAGAACATCGGGCCCAAGCTGCTGCCGCTGTGGGATGCGCTGGTCGGCGCCGTGCGCGCGGTGGGCTCCGTCTTCGTCGCCGTTCTCGGCGATGGATCGCCTGACAGCGCCGCCACCACGCTAAAGACGTTCGGCGAGATCGTGGCGCGCATCTTCGGAGCGGCGGTTGATTTGATCACCGGCGCCGTGAACGTCATCACCAACGTTCTGCGCGCCCTCGCGGCCCTTCTGCGTGGCGATTTCTCAACCATGTGGAACGCGTTGGGGAGCGCGGTTCGCGCCCTGGTGACGGGGGTGCTGAACGCCTTTGAGACGCTTTTTCCCGGTGTCATCGGAAGCGTGTCCAAGCTGGTCGAAGGGGTGACGACGTGGCTGCGGGATCGGCTAGGCGCCGTTCTGCAATGGGTCATCGACAAGGCCAAGGCTGTCGGGGACGCCTTCTTTAAGCTGTACGACGCCGTGGTCGGGCACAGCTACATTCCCGACATGGTTGAAGAGATCGGGGAGTGGATCGCCAAGCTTCAGGGCAACATGGTTTCGCCGATTGAGGCGATGACGGGCGACGCGGCGCGGGCATTCGACGGCATGTCGTCCGACGTGAATGCGACCCTGGACGGCCTCTTCAAGTCCCTAGGGTCCAAAGACTGGAAGGGCGCCCTCGGCAGTCTGTTTGAGCTCGGAGGCTCCGTTGGCGGTGGTCGGTTCTCAAAATGGGCGGACATCGGCAAGAGCGTCATGAACGCCTTCGGTTCTGGCCTGCCCGGCTTTAAGACCGGCGGATCCTTTACCGTGGGCGGTGCGGGCGGCGTGGATAGCAGTCTCGTGGCCTTCCGCGCGACGCCCGGAGAAATGGTGGACGTGCGGCGGCCTGGGCAGTTGACGCGGGCCGGCGACGGAACACCTGTCATGTTCGATCTCCGAGGCGCGGTCATGACGGCTGACCTTCTGTCGCAGATGGAGGTGATGGCGGCCGAGTCCGGCGGCGCTGCATTCAGTGGCGCCCGCCAGACCGTCCCTTCTGATCTGGCGCGTCGTAACCGCTACAGCCTTGGGCGTCGCGGCTGATGGCCGTCTTGATCCTGCCGACGGATCCGGCTCCGTCGAATATGGTGATCGGGCTGATCACGGCGAAGAACACACTGGCCCCTGCTTTCGGGGACGGAGAGCAAGAGCTTGTCCGCAAGGGCAGCCGCTACGCCCTCACCTTTCAGATGCCCCCGATGCGCTACGTCGACTCCATGGATTGGGACGACCTGATGGCCGAGGGCGACACGGTCGTCATGAAGGTCTATCAGCCCGGCTTCGACACAGGCGCGCCAGGGACGCCGCGCGTGAACGGAGCCGGACAATCCGGGTCGTCTCTGGTGATCGACGGGCTGACGAACGGGTATGTCATTCGCAAGGGTCAGTTTCTGTCTGTGGTGACGTCCGGTCGGCGTTTCCTGTACCGCGCCCGCTCCAGCGTCACGGTGTCAGGCGGTTCCGCAACGGTGCCGCTGCGGACCATGCTGCGGTTCCCGCCAGCCGACAATGACGTGGTGGAAATCGCCCAGCCCATGATCGAGGGCTTCGTCCGTGATCTTGGGGAGTGGTCGGTCGGCGTGAACAGGCTGGTCGGACTCCAGTTCACGGTGAGGGAGCGCTGATGGACAGCAACCTCGTCGCCGCGCTTCAGCAGCCCTCGTTCGTCAAATGCACCCTCGTCCGCCTGGACATGCCCGGCGGCGCCATTTGCCTGACGGACGGCGGCTTCGTGGTCTTCGACGCTGGCGAAGGTGAAGGCCCGGAGCCCTATGTCGCCCATCATCCGGTTTATGGATCGCTAGATACGATCGGCAACGCTAAGGACGGCGCCGAGGCCCAAACAACCCGGATCGACATCGGCATTCTGCCGGCCTCAGACACCGCCGCGGCGGCGCTGGGCTCTCCGAACGTCCAAGGCGTCCGGGTCCAGTGGTGGGAGGGCGCGGTCGATCCAAGCGCAGGCCTGCTGATCGGCGCACCCGAGCTGAAGTTCGACGGCGAGATCGACAAGCCGCGTTTTCAGGTCGGCGACAGTTGGCTTCTGGTCCTGGAGTGCGGCACCCAGGCGGAACGCCAGCTGGAGCCGAACGCCGACTGGCGGCTGAACAACGCCTTCCATCAGCTGATCTGGCCCGGCGAGTTGGGCCTGGCGTTCGTCGACGGCGTGACCCGCAAGAAGGAATGGCGGAGCCGACCGGAAAACCCCGGCGTGTTCAAGCGCCTGCTGAAGTCCTTCGTGCCCTTCCTGCCCGACTAGGGACTGATCCATGACCACGATGCTGAAACGGGCTGCGGCGACGCAGGCCTGTATGGACCGGTTCGCCTATAAGCCGGTCGAACCCGGCGTGCGCGACTGTGGCAAGCTGGCGGCGCATGCCCTGCATAAGCAGGGACGGTCGGCCAAGCTGTTGAACGCCTCGCGCCACAAGACCTGGCGCGGCGCGCTGGCCTATCTGAAGCAAACCGGGTTCGCATCTCTGGTCGAACTGATCGACGCCATGGGGCTGGAGCGGATTGCCCCGGCGGCGGCCCTGCCCGGCGATCTGATCGCCCTGCCGTCCGAAGAGGGCGACGGGTTCGGATGCTCACTGGCGGTGGCCCTGGACAACGGCCGGGTGCTGGCCCTGAACCGCGTCAGCGGCCTGATAGAACCGATGATCCCCCACATGTTCGTCTGCGCCTGGAGGGTGTGAATGGCTTTCGCCCTTCCGGCCGCCGCCAGCGCAATCTCCGCCGCAGCACCGGCCGCCGCCGCGACGGCCGCCAAGGCGACGTTGATGACCACGCTGAAGAGCGTCGCCTTCAACGCCCTGACCAATCTGGCGATCAGCACGGCCCTGTCCGTGTTTCAGCCGCAGGTGGGGCAGTCGGGCCGGACGTTCGAGTTCGTGATCGACCCCGATGGACCGATCCCGTTCGCGGCGGGTCGGGTCGGCGTCGCGGGGTCGGTCATCCACCGGGACACCTTCGGCCCGGACCTTATGTATTACGGCGTTCCGTTCGTCCTGTCGGGCGCGGGGCCGATCACGGCCATCGAGTCGTTCAAGGCCGACGACTACTTCATGTCGTTCGACGCCAACGGCGGGGCGACGACCGAGCCGTATCGGCAGGAGCTGTTCTTCCGTTACGTCCTGGGGCATCAGCCCGCCCCGGTCGCCCTGACGACGCCCTCCGGCTTCAAGAACGGCGCGACCCTGCCGGGCTGGACATCGGCGCACAAGCTGTCCGGAAAGGCGGCCGGCGTCATCTTCATGGCCGAGAACTCCAAGGGTTCGGCCTTCCCGACGGGCGAGATCAAACCGCTGGTCCAGATGATGGGTCTGAAGGGCTGGGACCCGACCCTGGACAGCACCTATCCGGGCGGGTCCGGCCCTTGTCGCCTGCACGATTCCAGCACCTGGGTCACGCTGACCTGCCCCATCCTGTGGGGGCTGAAGTGGGCGCTGGGCCTGTGGGAAGGGCCGACTCTGAAGGGCGCGCCGGCGCACGGCAGCACGACGGACTATCAGGTCGGCGGTATCGGGGCGAAGCTGTCGGGCATCGACGTTCCGGCCTTCGTCGCCGCGTCCAACATCGCCAAGGCCAACGGCTGGACCGTCTCGGCCTATCCGAACACGGACGACGACAAGCACCAGGTGCTCCAGTCCTTCCTCCAGGCCGGGGGGGCCATCTATTCGCAGCGCGCGGGCAAGATCAGCTGCATCAGCCGCGCGGCGCCTAGG
>OBMK010002401.1_pt1 | contig 14219 bp, 16 predicted proteins | sample 1539081 | NCBI WGS metagenome assembly OBMK01 (sample SAMEA3355528, study PRJEB22509) | marine metagenome | biome: marine; feature: river plume; material: water | place: USA | collected 2010-08-07 | depth 0.5 m | reverse complement strand
TGATGAAAGTGACGTTAGATTCATGGATAAGCCGGGCGTTATCGTAGGGCTTAAGGCCAAGGGCGAAGCTAAGGCGGATACCAGCGGTTTTGTGGTACGGGAAAGCGAGTCGGTATAATGAATAGCTATTTAAACAACCAAACCATATGCGACCTATGCGAGGGCTTATATGACATAAGACTCGAAGGCGCTAACACGGAATGTGGCGCTTGTGTTTGTGGCGCTTGTGCTGACCATCATGTCACCTTTCGCCACGTCGGTGATGAATGCTTTGCATATCTAAACGAGGAGTCACTGTAATGAATAACGCAAAATTGAATCTACTGGCAGAATATGAGGGCCACGCTAGTCCTATGGATATGTTTGAATCTATAGGGCTGGTGGATAGCGTCCCGGCAATTTGTATGAATCCCGGTTGCGATTATACAACCGATTATGAACCCGATATATCCAACGGCTGGTGCGAGTGCTGTAACACTAGGACAATGAAAAGCGCCTTTGTGTTAGCGGGGCTTATCTGATGGAATGGAGAGTCTATATGCTAACGGGCGGCAAGCGGTTTTGCTTTCATACCGTCTCAAGTAAATCTGAGGCATTGGATAAACTAGCGGTATTAGAAAGGCGGCACGATTCACGCTATCAATTCGAGATTGAACCCGTGACATATTAGCGCCCTATTCTAGACACAATTAAGACACAATTAGGCTGACCTTCGGGTTGGCCCTTTTGTCGTTATGCCAATCGTTTATCAAGTGTTACAACATAACATAACATTTGAATCGCCCTAGTTTAAGACTGGCGAATCGCTTGCGAGGTGTGGGCGAATCGCTTATCCTCTGTCAAGTTTTTTCTTGTGTCAACTCACGTTTTGTTACAGTTTTGTACGTTTTTGTAACATTAGTAACATTTTCGTTGGGGCCCCTTGACATTACGGGCGAATCATTTGCGTGGGCCCGTTAACGACACCTGAATCCAAAACAAAAAATTACTTTCGTACACCTGCGACATAATGTCACTACCCCCACAAGGTTCAAGCGAATGTTGGGAAAAACGACAAAACCAATGAAACTTTCTTTCGTTGTAAAACAGCCGCTTATAAAATAGTTGAAAAAAGTATGTATAAAATTCTGAAAAGGGTCACTATAGTATATTGAGAGAGTAACTTAAGTTATCACATAAATTATTATCACTACGATTTATACTACTAGGTCATAGAACATAAGTTATAACTATAGTTACCACTATCTCTTATTCCCTACTAGCCAAACCAAGAAGTGTGTCTTCAAGTTATAACTATAGTTACAGAGTTCTTGCCGATGGGCTAGTGAGGAATATCGACTACCCACTTAAGTTACCCTTAATCTTGTCGTTAATAGCCCGTAGGGCGGAGACTATCGTTATGATCGCAGCATTACCCTACAGTAAGTTAGTAGAGAAGCACATCTTGGACTGTATCCAAGGTGGCATAGGTATTCGTCAAATGATTGCCTCAATGCAGCACCTACAGGATGCCCCAAAGTCTTTATCTACTATGTACAAAATCTATGGGTCGTTCATTGAGATGGAACGAGCGAAGATCAATGGTGCTGTCGGTAAGAAGGTCATAGACCAAGCCTTAGATGGTGACTTTAAATCACAAGAGTTGTTCCTACGATCTAAGGGTGGCTGGAGTCCAACTCAGACTAACATCGAAGTTGAACAAGAGACTGACCCTGACCTAGACGAAAGTGCTGTTGACACACTTATGTCGTTACTTGGATACAACGAAAATGCCCCCGAAGAAGAAACAACCTGTACCTGTGGTGAGGAAGATAACTGCCGATGCTCTTAGAGGATTACCTCAGAGTAAAGTTAAGGACATCTTCGAGCAACTAGGGCCACAGAAGACCGAAGAACTCAAGCATGACTGGATGTTCTGGGCTAGAGACAACCAACTGGAGCCTATCAATGACGATTGGAACACTTGGTTCATTAACGCTGGTCGTGGATTTGGTAAAACTAGGTCAGGCGTTGAGTGGGTTAGAGATAATGTTAAGCGTGGTGTTAAGCGTATAGCTGCTGTAGCTTCCACTAACTCAGATATTGAACGGGTTATGGTCAAGGGTGAATCTGGTTTCCTATCGGTATGCTGGAAGGGTGACAAGACCTACGCAGGTAAGAAGATGGGGTTCCCTGAGTGGTCTCCAACTAAACGTACACTAACATGGGAGAATGGAGCGCAAGTACAGTTCTTCTCCGCTGAGGAACCTGAGCGTCTCCGTGGCCCACAGTTTGAGTTAGCATGGTGTGATGAGACTGCTGCTTGGAACAAGGACATGGACACTTGGCAGATGCTACAGTTTTGTATGCGTCTGGGTAAACACCCAAGGATCATGGTTACGACCACACCTAAGCCAACTAAACTTATTCGTCAGATACTCAAAGACCCTAAGACTGTAGTTACCACTGGTAGTACCTTTGATAACTCAGCTAACCTAGCTAACACATACCTCACTGCTGTTAAAGAGCAGTACGAAGGGACTAGACTAGGTAGACAAGAGCTTTACGCAGAAGTCCTAGAAGAAGCTCAAGGAGCCTTGTGGACTACAGCTATGCTAGATGACTGTTCAGTTAAACACGAGGCAGTCCCAGACCTTTCCCGTATTGTCGTTGCACTTGATCCCGCTGTTACCTCTAACGCTGAGAGTGACATGACGGGTATTATTGTCGCAGGTATTGACATTAACGGTATTGCTTATGTCCTTGGAGATTATACCGATAGGTTATCACCACAGGGTTGGGCATCCAAAGCTATTCAACTGTATCACCAGTACCAAGCTGACCGTATTGTAGCGGAGGTTAACCAAGGTGGTGACATGGTTAAGCAGACGATCCACGGAGAAGACCCTACAGTACCGTATAAGGCTGTTAGAGCATCTCGTGGTAAGTTCGCTAGGGCTGAACCTGTATCGGCACTGTACGAGCGTGGTTTGGTAAAGCATGTGGCTAATCCCCCTGATGGGGCTTCGCTAAACGAACTAGAGACACAAATGAGAACATGGGAACCACTAGGGTCGATTGGCTCCCCAGATAGACTTGATGCCTGTGTATGGGCAATTACAGACCTCTCACTTAACGGATATGCGAAACCCAAACTGACCCTCGCTTACTCAAGTGCCAAGGGACTTTCACAGAAATAATAATGGAACCTACCTCATGGTTAAGAAGCTCTCAGAGGCCAAAGCTAAATCCACCCTTGGTGTAGCTGGCGATAACACACATAACGGTCAAATCCGTGCTGATGAGTTTCTCCCTGAACTGCGTGGCAAGAAAGCCATTCGCAAGTACCGTGAGATGCGTGACAATGATAGTACCGTTGGCGCTGTTATGTATTCTGTTGAGCAAATCCTTCGTGATGTTGACCTTCATGTTAAACCTGTTGACGAGAGTGATGCAGCTAAAGCGGAAGCTGACTTCGTTAAGAGCGTTCTTGATGACATGGATCACACACTAGATGACCACATTGCAGAAGCCTTGTCGTTTCTGTCGTATGGCTTCGGTTGGTTCGAGGTTATCTACAAGCGGCGTGTTGGCCCAACTGAGCGTTCTGATAAGAAACACTCTAAATACACAGATGGACGTATTGGTGTGCGTAAGATTGCAGCCCGTGCGCCTTGGACTATAAATAGGTTTGACGTAGATCAAAAGACTGGTGATGTTCTAGGTATTGAGCAGTCAGTCGGGCTTATGGCAAGCAGAAACTACATCCCACTTAATAAGTCCTTGTATTACCGCACTACCTCAATAAATGGTGATCCAAGTGGCCGTAGTATTCTTCGTAACGCTTATACTTCTTACGAGTACCTTAACAACTTACAGGCTATTGAGGCCATTGCGGTTGAACGAGAACTGGCGGGTATTCCTGTCGCTCGTATTCCCGCTGAGTATCTTTCTGGGGACGCTTCTTCTGCTCAATCAGGATTTGTACACAACTTGCAGCAAATCTTACGAGACGTTAAGTTCAACGAGCAAGGTTACATTATACTGCCATCCGACACCTACCCCGATAAAGATGGAGCCCCTTCCTCCACTAGATTAGTTGACATTGAGCTTATGGCATCTAATGGTAAACGCAACATTGACATCAACCCAATCGTCAGTCGTTACCAGCATGACATTGCTCGTTCTGTACTTTCTGAGTTTCTTCTGCTTGGTTCCTCTGGGGGTTCATACGCCCTCTCCAAGTCGAAGACAGACCTGTTCCTCCGTGCGCTTGAGAGTTACATCCAAGCAATCGTGGACGTTCTCAACAAACAGTTGGTCGAGCGCCTCTGGCAGTTGAACGGTCTGAACTATGACCTGATGCCAACTATCGAAGCTGGTGATGTCGCCCCGCACGATCTCCGTGAAGTTGCCGCGTTCTTGCGTAATCTTAATGGAGCTAATATCGACGTATCCTCCCATCCAGAGGTTGTTAAAGACCTTATGGATATTGCAGACTTAGAGTATGACCCCGAAGTGGGTCAACAACAAACAAACCAAAACACACAGGAATCTTAATTATGGCTACTCTTGACAATCGGGTCTTTGACAACGGACTAACCGTTCTGGACACAGAAGCAAACGTAATCCACGTTACATCTCAGGAAGCGACAAGCTACGCTGACGCTACATCCACTAGCACACTTGGAAACAGCACATCGCTTTCCATTGGTGCTCCTGCTGACCGTTCTGGTGGCGGTCGTGAAGTAACAGTTGCAGCTATCACAGATGGCAGCATCACTGGAACTGGAACGGCTACTCACTATGCGTTGGTTGACACTTCCAACTCCCGCGTTCTGGTTACAGGTGCTTTGACTGCATCCCAGTCGGTAACAAGCGGAAACACATTCTCTCTCGCTTCATTCAAGATCGGTATCCCTGATCCAGCATAAGCTGAGTTTAGAATACTTTTAGAGGATGAGGGAAGATTATGGTAACTCTTGTAAACCGTGCGAAGATGTCCACAGCCACAACTGGCACTGGAACTGTAACTTTAGGTTCAGCGGTTGCAGGATACCAATCTTTCGCTAACTCTGGCGTATCTGATGGGGCGACTGTCAGATACGTCATCGAAGATGGTAACAACTGGGAGATTGGAACGGGCGTATATACATCGTCTGGCACTACCCTCTCTCGCACATTGACTGAAAGCAGCACAGGTTCTCTGTTAAGCCTGTCTGGGTCTGCTTATGTGTTTATTAGCCCTGCCGCTAAAGACTTGCAGATTGTGCATGTATATTCAGCTACAGGTGATCTGCCATCTGCATCTGACAATCATGGGATGATAGCTCATGTTCATGGCGAAGGCGCTATGTTCTTTGCCCATGGCGGGGCTTGGGTAGAGCTGGCTAATGAAGCTGATTTGCCTGTTGTTGGTACTGACGCTCAGGCGTATGATGCAAACCTGACTTCCTTTGTTTCAGCGTTTACGTTGCCTACGAGTGACGGAAGTGCAAATCAAGTTATCAAGACTGATGGCAGTGGAAACTTAACCTTTGTCGATCAGTCAAGTGGTGGCGGGGGTGGAGGCTCTTTTGGCGCTATAAACGTGGCAAGCCGGATTATTTCGTCAGATACAACTATCAGTGCCACGCAGAGCGCGCTTAGTGTTGGCCCTGTTGAAATTGCAAATGGTGTTACTCTTACGGTAACAAGCGGCGGGAGGCATGTTATTATATGAGCCAGATTAAAGTTGATACAATTACTAATGCGGCTGGGACAGGGGCGGTGGATTTTCCAAATGGCCTTTCGGTTGGTGGCACTGCATTTGAAGAATTAGGCGATTTTACCTATTCAACGTCAACACCAAGTGATCCGTCAAATGGTGATATTTATTTTGTCGATAGTTCTTTGCATGTGCGGGTTGGAGGCACATGGAGAAAAATAATTTTGGGTACTACTGACACGCCATAGGGAGTCAAGTGATGAGTGAAATCGACGTTAGAAAAATCTCAACTCGCGCTGGTACGGGACCAGTCAACCTAAGCAATGGCCTTTCCGTTGGAGGCTCTGCCCAGTCGCTTAATATTGTTACACATACTGAAAGTGCAACTGAGCCTAGTAGCCCCAATAATGGCGATACTTGGTGGAATACCTCTGCCAGCCAGCTTGAGATGTATGCTAATGGTTCTTGGAAAAGGTTGATTGGACAGTTGCCAATCCCTTTATATTGGTATGGTGACAGAGCATTGAAATTTGGTGGTGATGTTCTGTATCAGATAGAATATTTTTCACTGTCAACAAATGGAAACTCATCTGACTTTGGTGATATGTGGGCGCAAACCAGCTCCGTTGCTGGCTCATTTTCTGATTCGTCTAGGGCCTGCACAGCGGGTGGAAGAGTCAGCAATACTCCTGTTAATAATATTGGATATGTCACAACAAGTACGCTTGGCAACACAACGGACTTTGGCGACTTAACACTCGCACGAAGTTGGACTAATGGCTGTTCAGATGGGATTTATGGCGTAGTGATGGGCGGGGTTATTACCGGCGGTAGTACAGACACCATTGACCGCGTTACTATACAAACAACAGGAGACGCCGTGGATTTTGGCGACTTAACGGTCTCACGAAGCGGGATTGGTGTTGTCAGTGACGATACTTATGGATTAAGTATGGGGGGCAATGGCAGCTCCTCCACCATTGATTATATAACAATTGCCACTCCCGGCAATGCCACAGATTTTGGAGATTTAAGTTCTGGACGGCATGGTTCTAGTGCTACTGGGTCAAGGACCAGAGGAATTTTAGGTGGTGGCTACGGAAGCACTACTTCCAATATTCTGGATTACGTTACTATCAGCACTCCCGGAAATGCCACAGATTTTGGAGATTTGGTTGCGGCGGGCACGCAATTAGGGGCGACATCTGACGCCACCACCGGGGTTTGGATGGGTGGTTATACGACAGCTGTAGTAAACCAAATACAAAAGATTACGATTGAGACAACAGGCAATGCCACAGATTTTGGTGATTTGGCGTACAACCAAAGGTTCTGTTCTTGCACTTCAGGGGCCTCCTCATGAGCACACTTAAAGTTGATGAAATAACAAACAATGGTGAAGCGGTTGACTTCCCCCAAGGTATATTGATCGAAGGGTCAACTTTGTCCCCACAGCTTTCACTTAGTGAGACTGAGCCTAGTGACCCGCAGCCATCAGAATGGTGGTGGGACACTGCAAATTCTAAACTGTACAAATACATAGATGGAGTTTTCAAATTTATTAACACTGAACCAACCACTTTGGTGCCAAGTAACTACGCAATACCCACATCAACGGGTGATGACGTTTCTGCGTATATAAGCGCATATGATTCAAACCCAAGACTGATGGGTATTGCGGCAGATGGATATACAGTTGCGGTGAGCGGCACAACCACTGATGATATTTTTCTTGGTCGCATGACTACGCAATGGGACATCACAACGCTTGCGGCGAGAGACACCACATTGGGTAGCATATTGAATTTTGACACCACGCCAACGGCTGGTTGCTTCTCTACAAACGGAGATTACTTCTTCGCCTCTGGGTGGGCTACTGATGATATCGACCGATATTCCTGTCCAACTCCATTCAGTCTAGCTAATAATACAAACGACCAAACTAATACCTCCGTTATGAGTGGGCTTAACCCCAGTGCAATTTGGTTTAATGCGGATGGGACAAGACTCTTTTTCACAACATCCAGCGAAAGATTGTATTCTGTTGTTTTGAGCACTGCATGGGATGTGAGCACATCTAGTGCAACGCGGAATAACACATATTATCTCTTTTCAACTCCCATAACTGGGAGTGTCACTCATAATGGGGGGCTTTGGTTAAGTCAGGACGGAACTCAAATTGTTCTAGGGAACAACTCCAGTCCTTCGGGGTTTGGTCAAGTTCATTATGGCACATTCGGGACGCCTTGGGACGTATCCACGATTACTATTCATAATGATAAAACCTTAGACTTGGGTTCTTTCTCAGGCATCACTTCTCTGTTTGGAATTAGCTTCAATGACACACTTGACCGCATGTATTTGTTGAACAATGGAAATGACAGGATTTTTCAATTGGACTTTGAGCTTTGACCAATATAGTAACAAAACCAATCACCTTCAGCTTGCCCATTGAGGCAAGCGAAAACATAAATCAAGCCGCTGCCGCTATCGTTGCGGAGAGGCTTCCTGAGATTGACCAAGCGACTAGAGCTTTTGATCGCACTAATTCACAAACGACCATAAGCATGATGACACTGACTATGCTGAATGGTCATTCCCCGCACCGTATGCTGCGTCAAGTAACAGCGGAAGTTGAAAAGCGAAAGCTGGCCCTCTCTGAGGCGCAGGTTGCTCATGCTGAAACACGCATGGAGATTTTAGACTTAGAGGAAAAGCGGGACATTGTGAGTGAAGCCAAGCTGCGTCACAAGCGTCATTGCCTAGTTAGCATTGAAAACAAGATCAACGGCAGCATTAAAGATATTGCCACAATGATTGACGCGTATGACAACATAAAGCAAAACTTTGATATTAACGAGTGGGACGAAGAGGCGTTTGAACGAGAAGAGAAGCGTCACCATGTTCGCAGAGGCTTTGAGCTAATGTACAGAAACCTCATGGACGGTGGTCGCGCGTCTACAGCTACGATTGAATATATGCAGCAATATGGTGTTCATCCGCAACTGGCTTTGACTGAGGTTAGTGGTTACATCAAGTACACAGCTGATCGCATTTCTAAGAAAGAGATGCTACACTCTAACGATCTGGAAGAGTTCTTGGATCAAATGGCTGACAAGTATTTCAAAAACGCAGATAAGACCGCAGAGCGTATCTTTGGAAAGTCAGATTTCTTAAACTCAGATTACATGAATTTACTGCCCAAAGAGGAAGAATAATTAATGCTTGGCTTTAGCCCTCTAGCTTCGACTCCAATTGGGGATGATATTGTTGATGGTGTTGTTGCACTGTCAACGTCCGATATTACTACGTCTGCCCCTAGCGTCGATCAAGCCAGCTTTAGCCAAATACAAGTCATGGGCGCTGCGTCTGTTGAGACACAAGCTCCTGTAGCTGACAGCGTTGTTATGGACGTTGAGCACGTTCTCGTTACCAGTGACATCCTGACGGGCAACCCAGACATCGCTGATGCAGTTGCATCCTTGAACAAAGTTCTTGCGGTTGCTAACCTTTACACAGGGCCACCGTCGGTTGGTGATGCTGCTGTAAGTCAAAATCATGTTGTTACAACCAATGATTTGACCACAGGTGCAGTCGATGTTCCAACCGCCAATATGGCTGAATATGAGACATTCACCACTAGCAGTATCTTCACCGCCCCTGCATCGGTAGATACAGCCGCAATTACACAAGTTGAGTCTCTATCTGCCGATGATGTCACCACAGGAAGCCCTGTTGTTGACTCCTTGGGAATGACAGTTTCGTCTGTTCTTTCCGCTGTAGGTGTAACCACTTCTGCGCCATCGGTTGATACCTCTTCGTTAAGTCAAGATCACGATGTTTCTGCACCTGACGCCGTTGCTGGCAGTGTGGTTGTTGATACAGCCAACATGGCTGAAGACGAAACCTTCAACACATCAAACGTATTTACTGGTGTAGTAGTTGTCGGGTCTTCTAGTTTGCAGGAAATTGATCCCGCACCAAGGATGAATGCTGGTCATTCTGCTTTAGATTACCACGATAGGTTTGCCTACAGCAGTGGTATAACCACTTACAACATTGCAACGGACACAAATTATTTTAGACGGCTTTCTCCTCTAGGTGTCAGCGCCATTACTGAAACAGCGTCTGATTGGTCATTTTATGTCTACTATATAGACAGTGATATTGGTGGTGGTACAGACTATTATTACAGAAGATTAGTTACTGTATATAAGGCCACTGCAAATTCCCAAAAAGCAGTTCTGGGTACAGAAAACTATTTAGGCACTAATACTAGCAGTCCATTGTGGGCTCCAGTTTCTTCAAATTTTATACTTGTCAGCTCTAGTGACCTTGACGCCAAAGAGACCTCCGCAGACTCATTTAATTGGGAGTACCAAGGAACTTACGGTCTGTGGGCAAGTATTCAAAAGCATGTCGTTGATTGGAGCAAAATACAAGACTATCGAATTACTATACGTTCCACCCTTGATGAGAGGGTAATAATTTACCCATTATATGAGTACGGTGGTAGTGGTGTTCGTGTTGATTATCCAAATAGTGAGATCAACATTGCAATCCTTGACAATGGGGTTATTGACCGACCTGATCCGGTAACGCAAATTATTTCCGCGCCTCTAACTGGCGCACCAGTAGTTTCTGACGCTCAGATGATTACTGAGCATGAGTTTGAGCCTCAAAGCGACCTTACAGGGTCAGCGCCAGTTGTTGATGATGCCTCCGCAGTCATAAACATTGTAGCAGATACAAATGATGTTGAAACTGAGGCTCCAGTAGTCCCAACCCTTGATTACATCAATCGCATTATTGCTGATGGGTTTGATACTGGTGCGGCGGCTGTTGATGCTACATCAATGGTCGTCAACCATGTTCTAGGTGAGCAAGACCTTTATTCCCAAGCTCCTGATGTTGACGCAACAGGGATAACTCAACTTCACGTTACCGATGGCAATGATGTAACTACCCTCGCCGCTGATGTTCCTACAGCAAACATGGCTGAGTATGAGACCTTCACAACGGCCAGTATCTACACTCAAGCGCCGACTGTTCCTTCTCTTGGACTTGAGCAACTTTGCATTCTTTCCGCTGGGGATGTTGAGACTGGCGCACCATCAGTAGATGTTATTGATCCGCTAGTCCTGCACGACTTTACAACTGCTGATGTCAATACAGGCTCTGTTTCTGTTGACGATGCAGATGCTGCTATACTTTACGATCTGGAAGCTGACTCGGTACTGACAGCGGCCCCTATCGTCCCAACTTCTGTGATCTTCTCAGGTCAACTGTTATCTACGAATGATGTTGAAACAGGAGTGCCTGTTGTCGATGAAACATCGGCCAGTGTGGTTTATGACTTTACCAGCGACGATCTTGCAACTGGCACTCCAAGTGTTGAGCAAGCCGTATATCAAGAAATCCACATACTTCTTGCAAACGGGATTACAACTGGTGCTTCATTCGTTGAAACAGCCAATATGGCTGAGGATGAAACCTTCTCAGTCGAAGATGTTGTCACCAGCGCGGTAGAAGTTGAGCAAGGCGCTCTTGAGCAACATCACTTTATTGCCGGTAATGATGTCCTGACGGGCAACCCAAGGGTCAATTCAACTGACATTGATGAAGAACACATCTTCACAACCTCTCCAATAAGCTCAGGGTCTGTTGCTGTTGATACCTCTGGTATTAGCCAAGATCACGTTATTGATGGTGATGATGTCAATACGGGCGCTCCATTAGTATTCACGGCTCTTATTACGCAGAACCATGACATCTTGGCCCTTTCAGTTTCCACTGAAGCCCCACAAGTTGATGACGCTGTATTCTCCCAGAACCTAGAGATTACAGTAACTGACATAACTACAGGTGTCCCGGTAATAGATGCAGCTTCTGTCGTTGCCTTCTATGCGATTGGTGTTCCTGATAACTACACTGGCGCACCTGACGTTGGTGACTGTACAATGTCTGAAGCAGAGAGCTTCTCTGTACCAGATGTTTACTCTGGGCAACCAGATATTGACGAAGTTGAAATGATTTTCAGCCGAAATGCTGGGATGGGCAATAGTGAAAATACAGTAATACTCGAACCCAGCTTAAATCTGTTGTCGCTAACTACTGATGGAAGAAACACGGTGCAATAATGTCTTTAGATTTCTATATCAAGCAAAATGACTCCAGCCCAACCATACGGGCAAAGCTAAGGGGTGCTGGAAACGCCCCCCTTAATTTGAGTGCGGCTACTGTAAACTTCCGTATGCAAAAGTCTTCTGGTGAGAATGTTGTTCAGGGTGCGGCTGAGATTTTTGATCCCTCCGAAGGTACTGTTCAATACATATGGCAGTCGGGAGATACCTCTGTAGCTGGTGTCTATCTAGCAGAATTTGAGGTAACTTACGCTGACGGGAAAGTTGAATCATTCCCTAATGTTGGTTACATGCAAGTTAACATAAAACCGGAATTGTCATAATGACAACTTGGACTAGACACTTATATGAGCATGACCCTCTTGCCATAGCCAAGGCTGAATACCAAGGTGAGAAAGTTACCTTAAATAAGCCAAGACGTATCCAAGGCGGTAACAAGAAGTTTGAGGTATTCGTTCAAGACGGGGGTAAGGTCAAACGAGTTACTTTCGGTGATCCTAATATGGAAATCCGTAGGGACGACCCCAAAGCCCGTGCCAATTTCCGCTCCCGCCATTCATGCGACACAAAGAAAGATAAGACAACGGCTGGTTATTGGTCGTGTCGTATGTGGGAAGCTAACACATCGGTAGGTGAAATGACAAAGAACATAGAAGGTAAAATCCTTAAGACCGACGACGAACAACGTATGGTCTACGGCTGGGCTTCAGTAGTTACAGAAAAAGGTGAGGCAGTTATTGATCGTCAGGGTGACGTTATCGAAGCTGGTACACTGGTAAAAGCCGTTAATGAATTTATGGAGCATGTGCGGGTCGGCAAGGCCATGCACGTTGGAGATCAGGTTGGCGTAGTTGTCCACTCTCTTCCTATCACTAAAGAAATTGGTGATGCTCTTGGTATCCAGTCTGACCGTGAAGGATGGGTTGTCGCTTACAAAGTATTCGATGATACCGTCTGGGATATGGTCAAATCTGGTGAACTCGCTGCGTTCTCTATAGGTGGACGTGCTATTAAGGAGGAAATCTAACTTGCCTAATCTCCTAAAAAACTTGCACCTTGAAGAACTTTCCCTAGTGGATCGTCCAGCCAATGCACAAGCAATGGTCTCACTCTTCAAGCGTGACAATTCCGAAGAGGAACTTACAAAAATGAGCGAAGAAATGGAAGCCAAAGTAAAGGCGTACATGGACGACAAAGGTTGTGGACGTGGCGAAGCTATGAAGGCTCTCGGTTACGACATGGAAAAAGCTGACGAAGCTGTTGAAGAGGTCGCTGAGAAGTCTGACCTTGAGGCTGTAGAAGCTCCCGAAGTTGATGTTGAAGCACTAAAGGCTGATGTTGATCGTCTTACTGCTGAAAACCAACATCTCCGCAAAGGTCTGATTGACAACGGTTACGTTATTCGTGCCGACTCAATTGAGAAGAAAGCGGAAGAAGAAATGATGGACATCGACGGTGAGATGGTAGCTAAGAGCGACATCCCAGCCCCAGTCCTGAAAGCACTTGAAGCTGCTGCTGTAGCCAAGCGTGAAAATGAAATCGAAAAGGCTGACCTTGAGTTGACAAAGAAAGCAGAAGAAGTTCTGCCACACTTTGAAGCTGGTGCAGCTAAATCACTTCTGAAGTCATTCTCAGAAGATGAAGCAATTATGGTGATGCTTAAAGCTGCTGATGCTGCCTTTGAAGCCTCCATGCAAGAATTTGGTAAGTCTGATGTAGACGGAGAGTTCGCTACCTCTGCTGACAAACTGGATGCCCTCGTAAAGTCCTACATGGACGAAAACCAACTGAAAAAGAGTGAGTTCGCCAAGGCTTATGCTGCTGTAGCTAAGACCGACGAAGGCAAAGCACTCATCACTAAATCCTACAAAGGGGAATAACAATGGCCGTTATGCAGTCTCGTGATAACCGCACTTTTATCGCTGGGGAAGACCTTTCCGCAGCACAATTCAAATTCGTAACTCTGGAAGCTGACGGTCAAGTTGATCTGGCTGACGCTGCTGGTGAGAACGCTATGGGCGTATGTCTCGCTGGTGCTGCTGCTGGCGCTGCCGTGACCGTATGTGTCTCTGGTTCCGTCATGGTAGAGGCTGGTGGTGCTATTACTGCTGGCGATCAAATCCAAACTGGCGCAGATGGCACAGCCCTTCTCGCAGCCACAGGTGATGTTGTACTTGGTTATGCCCGTGAAGACGGTGTAGATGGTCAGATCATCGAAATCGAAATGATCCAAGGTGGCAACGTAGCTGCCTAATCTAGCATTTAAAGGAATAATCTAATGCCACTTTTGACCCCATCTCAGGTACATATTGACCAGCCGTTGTCTAACTTGACACTGGCCTATGTACAAGAACAAACTAACTTTGTCGCTGATAAAGTATTCCCAACCG
>OBMK010002400.1_pt1 | contig 14223 bp, 38 predicted proteins | sample 1539081 | NCBI WGS metagenome assembly OBMK01 (sample SAMEA3355528, study PRJEB22509) | marine metagenome | biome: marine; feature: river plume; material: water | place: USA | collected 2010-08-07 | depth 0.5 m | reverse complement strand
GTACATCACAGGTGCTTAAGGTATCTGGATTTGACGTGTTTGGTAATCCAAAGGGCGGAGCCACAATTAATACTTTGGTTTCAAGCTCTGGAGTAGCTCTAGCAACAGCGCTAACAACAGACACAGCAGTGGCAACACTTGGAACAAAAGAGCAAACTCTAGCAATTCCTGCAGTTGGTTCAGTAACAGTAGTTGCGTATGCAACAGTAGCAACAGCCGTAACAGGTCTATCAGCGCCAGTCGGTTCTGTAAGTGCTACAATTGTAGTTCGTGATATTGCAGCAGAACTTGCAGCAAAGAATGCAGAACTAGCAACAGCTAATGCAGCACTTGCAACAGCTAATGCAGCACTTGCAGCAGAAAAAGCAGGACGTGCAGCCGATAAGGTAGCATCAGATTCTGCAACTGCAACAGCAAAGGCAGCAACAGTAACAGCACAGGTAGCAGCAGATCTTGCTAAGGCTACATACAAGGCGGAGTACAATGCCTTGGCAACTAAGTGGAACAAAAAGTTCCCTAAGTTGAAGGTTGCACTAAAGAAGTAGTTTATTAAAGGCTGGGGGTAATTCCCCAGCCTTTAATCTAATAGAAGGAATTAAATGACAAAAGAAGAAGAGCAGCAAGTGCGTGATAAGATAATTCAAAGTCTTTTAGCGCTTACTATACCTCCTACATGGACTCCTGAAGTAACACTAAGGTATATCATTAGCTATATTGGAAAAGAAAATTGATCAAAACAATAGAAAATAAGATTTTTATAATAGAAGACTATATAAGCAGAGACACTTGTGATTTTTTATCAACATGCTTCGACTCTAATACCTCTCCTACAGATATAGGAGGCATAACTGGTGGCCCATCTTTTAGCAAAAAACTAATGGATTCTGGATCATCTGACGGACAAAATTATTTTAATTACTATGAATCATCCACATATAATGTTGGTGTAGACATAATGGCGGGCCTTGCAGAAAGAACACAAACAACAATATCAAATCATTATGAAAACGGATACTATTTAAAAAGTATGTTTTGGAGTAAGATGACTGAAGGCGGAAAAAATACTCTACATATGGACAATTGGTATGAAAACTTTAATAAAGAATTAAAACCAAGACCCTACAACATGTATGATAGATCGGGTTTACTTTATTTAACAGATAATTATGAAGGCGGAGAAATATATTTTCCAGAACAAGACTTTAAAATAAAGCCGAAAGCTGGAACCTTTATATTTTTTGAAGGCAATATAGATGTGCCTCATGAAGTTTTAGAAGTAAAAAGTGGAATAAGATGCAATATTATATCTTTTTATGGGGACTATAATTCGTTTACACTAGATACCAATAGTTCACAAGAAAATTATCCAATTCAAGAAGTTCAAAGCACGGTTGATAGCTTAAAAAATATAAAGGAGATAGTAGAACAATATGACAAATTCGAATAAAAAGGAATTAAATAATGGGTAAGCACCACGATAAAATTAAAAAGGCTCTGGAGCAAAGAATTGCTTCTACTCCTGGTGGAGCTGGATTTAAAAAGCCAGGATCCATGAATAAAAAGAAAACAGGGTACCGTGGCCAAAAGGCTAGAGGCTCATCTAAATAATGCTTAACGATGTGTGTGAATGGAACGGCTGTGGGAAAAAGGCAACTAGGATTGCTGCTAAGCCTGCAGGAATGATTATAGATATTTGTGATGAATGCTGGCATCAGCATTATAGGTCTTAATCAACTAAATGCTATAATAGGTGGATGGATGGATTTCTAGAACCATCTAAATATAATAACCTATAGGAGAAATAAAATGTCAGACGGATTAAACTTAGACGGTTTTGCAACAGTAAAGCCATCAGAAACAAATAACCTTGGAGAGCAGTACGCTGCAGATCCAAAGGCTGCATTCCCATCAACAGATGTATCAAACCAAGCTTCAGCACAGGGCCCAAAGTAAAATGGATCTTGACAATAAGGAAGAATCTGCTGCTCCAGTAGTAGCAGAACCTATCAAGCCAGCAGCGCCAAAAGCTTCAGTTAAATCTGGATCTGAGTGCACAAGAGACACAAGAGGCGAAGATGCTTGTGCAGTAAAAGATTGTGAGAACTGCAACTAATGTGTACAGAATGCGGATGTAACATATTTGGAATGGCTTATATGGAGCCAGTAACAATTGTTGATGCATCAAGAGATGGAGAATCAGGTCTAACACTAGACATGACTTCAACACCAGAGCAGACAAGACAATTCATTAATGAGTAATTTTAAAAAAGATGATGGAACTGGAATGTCTCCTCCACCAAATTCTACTCCTTCGGGAGCAGTAACAAGTAGAGAAGCTACTAGAAAACAACCAAGACAAGGTTTAAAAGTAGATACAAACAGACACGGTATACGTAGAGAAACTTCTTTAGTACCAAAAGAGCCAAGAAAAACTCGGCCTAAAAAAGTATAATACATAAAGTTATTCCCCCCTACAAACTAGGGGGGAATTTCATATTAAGGTAATTATGTGTAAAAGTTGTGGTAATTGTTCTAAGGAACATAACGGAAGAACAATAGATGACTCTATAGATGAGTCAGAAGATAGTATATTTATTTAATCTTTTTTAGTAACTGCTTGTTCAATTCTATCAATCGAATCACGAAGCGATGATCCGCCGTTATTAAATAGCTCAGCTTTTATTGTTGCAAGCTCAATATCTATTTTATTAAAATGCTCTTGACCCTCATTTAATCTTTGAGTAATACCAGGCTTTTCGTCAGAACCATACCAGTCTTCTATGAACTTAAACCATGTCCCAAAAAGCTTAAAAACCTTAGTAAACAGATATCCCATTGCAGAAGCGGCTGCACCGATCAAAACAATCCATTGCAAAGGGTTAAGGTTATTCATAATAAATCTATTATACAATCGTAGTTTACTAAATGCAATTGACTAAGCCAAGTTAATTGAAATTATGGTTGACAGAAACTTTAATAAATTATATACTTAAGACATGATAAGAATAATTGAAACAGTATTGTGTTTATTTAAGGGCCACGATATTAAATTTGCTGGATCCTGCCCATACACACAGGCCTCATACGATATTTGCTTAAGATGCACCAAGATGTTTCCCAAGATTGAGGAATTTAATCTTACAGAAGATATAGACAAGGAAGATCTATAATGCCAGCAATGTGTCATTGTAATATGTCTAGGAATTATCCATTTTGTGACAACAGTCATAAAAAAGTTAGTTCTTCTGGAACAATAGATCCAAAGCAGGCAGAGAGCTTTGATAAGCCTGAAGAGACAGTAGACTAAAAGAGTTAGATGCTGTATAATGATATTGTGCCGACGGGTACAAAATCCAATTACGTAATAAGGAGATACAATGAGCGTTACAGATACATTTGAGGACAACCTAGGAACTTGGGAAGTAGACTCATCTAATGAAAGATTTGTTAGAAAAGATTCAGAAGGCACAGAAAATGGAGAAGCTCCATTTGAATGGGTCGAGCAAGACACGCAGGGAGCCCCTGAGTGGTTTAAGGATAAGTTAGCTGAGTTAAACGCAGAATAACTATTTACAATAAGTGCCCTATATAGTATTATATACATATAGGGCACTTTACTTTATATAGGAGATAAATGAATAAAACACCATCAGTTCATAAAGAAATGATCTTTAAGTTATACGATCAGGGAATGTCATATAGTGAGATTCAAGAACAATTAGGCTGTGCTAAAAGCACAATATCCTATCATATTGGTAAAGGCCAAAAAGAAAAAACACATAATAGAAAAAAGCAGAGCAGGCACCGTGTTGCAGCATATGTAAGAAAAGCTAAACAGGGCAAGAAGTGTGTTGTTTGTAGAGAAGATTATCCGTATTGGAAAATGGAATTTGATCATTTGCCTGAATATAAAAAGTTATTTACAATTGGTGGCAATGGGGCCAGAGACAAGTCTTTGGAGCAAATACAAGCGGAGATGGATAAGTGTGAGATAGTTTGCAGAAATTGTCACGCAGATCGTACATATTGGAGACAGCTTAAAAATGGAGAATACGATGATACTATATCTTATTATGAATAATACTGGTCGCAATTAGTGCGGCGAAAAGTAGAAGCCCATTGACGGTCCCCGTCAGATATAGTATACTAACTATATGCTATATGAATTAGTAGAAAGATACATTATGCGTCCTAGGCGCCTCAGAGAAGCAATTCAAGCGGTTGTTCATGATAACGATGAATTACTACGAATTCTTAAACAACATGAAGAAGAAGGACCAACTAATCTAACATGGTCGGAAGGCGATACTTGGTATGGCTGGACATATAATAGTAACGCCAAGCGTTATTACTTTGATGATATTGGAAACAAATCCTTAATGGGCTTATGGGAAGATCAATGGCTCAGAGAAGCAGATGACAATAACGGTTAGCGCTTATTGCATTTTATGCCAAAAAAATGTGGTGGGGAAGATAAATGAGATAGTAGTCCTTGAGTCAGGTAAATGGCTCCATATAGGAGAATGCCCTGATTGTTGCTATCAGATCAAAAGGATCATGAAGCAAGGAAATTAAAGAAATGCTATAATCAGATTATGGATAATAACGATAATATTGAATTAACTGATGAAGAGATCACCAAGTCATATCACTCAGAAAATGAGGATGAAGACAAATGGGACAACATTGAAAAGGCTTGCTGGTCTGGATATAAGCAAGTAGGAATGAAGGACAAGGGCGGAAGAAAAGTTCCTAACTGTGTTCCAGTAAAGAAGTCTATGTTCGGTACCGAAGGGCCTCAATCAATCATCCCAAAGAATAAGTAATATGGGTATATTAGATAACCTTGAAGCTTATTGGGAAAAGGCAGACAAAGTAGAGTCATGCTATTTCTGTCAGAACTTGGCTAAGTATAACGATATAGCTCAAATTGAACAATCATATCAAATGGTAGGCGTATGTGAACGTCATTCATTTAAAGGATTAATATCCTAATATAGGCCCCAATTAGTGAAATCGGCGGCGGTAGAGACCTATTGTCAGTACCTGACATAAATGCTATAATAAATATATGCTACAGAGCTTAGAGATACCTGACCCATTTGCTACATTTGTGGCACACAAGTATGCCAATTTTAAGGGCATGGTCTATGACTACTTTGCTAGAGAATGGCATTTAAAGACGGCTTGCTGTGGGGAAGAGCTTTATGCTCCTAGTAAGAAGATTATGAATAAGATCAGACTATATCATACTCGAAATGAATGTATGGGTGGATACTAATGAACAATCTATTCTGGTATAGCAGACAATTAAGAGAAGCGGTATCAACTACTGGCATGGAAAATGGCTGGAATGATGAGAAATGCAAAGAAGTCTTTGATCAGCTTATGGACAAGTATCTAGTATCCAAGGGTCTAAAATGAGCGATGCAATGTGCACTAAATATGGATGTGACTATCAACTAGACCTTGATGGTCAAATCACATGTGCTAATTGTGGTGCAATGGATGACGATATGTTGCCTAGACGAACATACAATGAACCTGAGCTAAATGAATCTGGGTACGGATATGATGAGCTAAAAGATTTTGATGAATATAAGGATAATAACAAAAATAAGATAACTCCATTCTTAGGACCTAATCGATGATGTGGTCATATGTATTAGCAGTAATAGGTGTAACTGGCATATTCTTTGTTGGTCGAAAGACAATATGGGGATGGTGGGTTTTATTATTTAATGAGGCTTTGTGGATAGCTTATGCTTTGATAACTGATCAATATGGATTTATATTATCAGCAATAGCATACGCAGCAGTCTATATTAGATCATACATACATTGGTCCAAAGAACCAATTAATGAAATAAATATAAAGTAGTTGACTAAGATTATATGAGTATATTAGGAAGAGATCCAAATTGTTTTACAGGCGGGGACTGCTGGAATTATGACTACTCAGATAGATGGTTATTACTCTTTGGTATAATAGTAACCATAGCAGGTATATATCGTATGATCAAACAAATGAGAAACACAAAGGATACAGAGTAATGGATAAATTCGAATCATCTTGGAGCAAATTTGCCAAAACTGAGCCATACAAGGTAGCTTGCTCTGAATGTCAACAACTCTATGTTAAAACTGATGATGAGCCATTTGTCTGCTTAACTTGCTTAGCATGAGCGGAACCAAGGAAGATACAATAATTACCATACATAGACCAATAGGTACTATATCCAAGATACTCTGCCTATACATCCATCTATCAATTTTGATCACAGGCACAGCCATATTTACCCATATCATGCAGCTTGATCCACATAGATAATATGCAGCTAACTCCTATATCCCCCCGCATTTAAACACCTCTCATACACCCCTTTAAGAGCTTATTTGAGCCATATCTAGGATCAGATAGCAAATATTATTACTATTAATTCCCTTGTGATTACTATCTATATATATGTATTTAGATATACATGTAATTGAGCGTTCCCCCACTTAGCCCCGTAATGCTCCATTTTGCTCCACATGAATCCATATCCCTGCATATTCCAGGGATTTTGTCAATAGCCTCATAAATGGCATATTTGGCCCACTTTGTCAATAGATTTTATATAACAATTTGGCCATAATGTATGCTGAATTGATTATATATTCTGCTATATTTGTCGACATTTATAATGTATAATAGATTATTCTGACATATTCTGCAGACATTTTCTGAGATTCCAGGGACATTTATATAGCTTTCGTAAAAGGAAAATTTGGCCCACATTCCCACACACAAAAAATCCACAGGCTGTGGATAACCTGTGGATAATTTGGGCTAGATATGTTTATCTATCTGACCAGACATGCTTCATATCATATATGTCTTTATGTAAATGGATCTTTATCTTCTATATAGCCAAAGCCTTGTCGCTTTGGTTGTTCTTTCTTTAGCACCCGCCGTGGTTCTTGTGGAAGTTTTAGATTTTGCCAATCATACTTCTTAGTTAGTTTGTTTACCACATTGTCTAACTCTTTGGCTAGGAATAGACCTTCACTTGAAGTTCCGTGTTCCCAATCTAACTCTTGCTTCCGTGCTTCCTTCTCAATAATCCACACGACCAATTCCATAACTCTATCGATAGTGTAATGGGGTTGGTCTGCTAAGTATCGGGCTACTGAAGCAGGGTTGAAGTAGTGGTCTTCGATTGCGTTAGCGATTGCTTCCGCAACTTTGCTTTCTTTTGTATTCATAGTCCGCCTTTCTTGATTAGGATTATATCATATGGGGCTGACATCTGGCCAGCCCTAATGTATATTAGATTACTTAGCCTTGTTGGAAGGTACTTCTGCTGTAAATGTAACGCCCTTGGCTACTGCCTCCGCTAGAGCTACCTTTGCAGCTCCTGAGAAACGACCACGTACACCTACGGTAATGCCTTGTGACTTTAGATATTCACGCTTTGTTGCCATTTTGAATCCCCTTTCAAGAGATGTTTTATTTATTATATCAACTATTTACGGATTTGTAAATAGCTTCCAGGTATTATTTTACTTGATCGTAAGAGCCAAATTTGGCCCTCATTATTTTTTCAACAATCTATCTTTAATTAGTTTTTGTTCCTGTCGCCACTTCTGCCAATGATTGATCCATCTGATCTCAACTTCAACTTCAGGTGGGCATTCAATAACTGTAGCAACTCCTCCAACTAATTCAACAACTACTTTATACTTACTCATAGATCTACTTGCTCCATACGATCACTGATTAATTTACTAATGATGTTATGGGCCTCGATATTTTCTGTTTCAGATCCACCCCACAAAAGCTGTTGGGCTTTGTTTAATTGATCATTGATGTACACGTCACTCATCTTCATCTTCGTCCTCTTCTTCTTCCTCTTCAAACATTGAGTCAACAATGTAGTCACGGCTAATCATCCAGTCAAGGACGTCTTCGTTGTGCTGTTCCGCCCCATACTCCAGGGAGAAGCCCTGGCCCGCCTCCACGGCCTCACAGAGGTGGTCCCACATTTCATCTATGGTGCAGTTCTGCTTGTAGGTCTCATCTTCAAAGATGTTGTTAATGGTGGACCAAGTCCACAACCAAACCAAGGATAACCCAAGGTCGGTGGAATCAAGAATCTTTAAACATTCGTTGAGTTTATCTTTATCGGCTGGCTTCATATGCTAACTCCCTTTCATTCCATTCCGCTAATGTCTTGACAGTAAAGTCTTTCCCTAAATTGTAACAGTAGAGCACGGCATCCGTCAAGGACTCAGTCTCATATATTGGGACAGATAAAGGTATATCAGATTTATCATACACCTCAAATGTATCTACTCCTCCAGGTGAGCAAGAGTATTCCATTTCCAGGATTTCCAAGCTTGGCTCGTATGTCATACTTTTTGCCCTTCCTTTTCTCCTATAGCAAATGATAAATCATATGTTAGTTTATATAGTTCAACTAGAGTATCTAGTCGTCCCTCTGCACGTGTTCGGTCCATAGATATCATAGCGTCTGAGAAGTCACTCTCTTCTTCTTCTTTAGATATCTCTTGAAACTCTTGCTCTGCTATAAGCATTAGATTCTTTAGTTCCCCGTGCATTATATCTATTCCAGGTACCCCTGCATTAACTAAACGTTGCAAGTGGGGCGGGAGCCCAATGTCTTCTGAATTCATTTTATATCCTCTCGTTTTCATTCATTATATCAGTTGCCACTGACAATAATTCCCATGTCTGATTAATTCTACCTTGTAGGTCGGCAATCTCTAATAGTTCTTCCATTTCATACTCTTTATCTGTAGATAAAGCTTCCATATCCTGACATAAAGATATGTGATGTATTCTCATATACTCTATGAATTTACTAGATTTAGTTTGTGTGGTCAAAGTAACCCTCCGCCCATAGACCTTGCATAAAACTAACAGCCATTTCTAAATCAGACCGCAGTTCTGTCTTGTCCATTAAATCGGACGGGTATCTAAGATAAAACAACTTAGCATCGTGTACAGCATTAATCATCTTATTTAGATCAGATTCAGTATAACCTAACATAAGTAATCCTCATCTCCTTCTTTGATATCATAGAACTTATTAAACTCATCTTGTATGAATTTATCTCCTGACATTTCTGCAAATTGTTTATCTGCATAGTACTGGCCCTCATCTAGATTATTATTAATCCAGTCCTCTAGTAATTGTTCTGCTATATCTTGGTAGACAGCGTCAATTACCATTTGATTTACATCTTCTAAGAAACTAGCCATTTAGCGCTTCCTCCTGTGTGTAGGTTTTCAAAGGTAATAATACACTATGGGTCTGACATTCTGCCATAGCCTTTTCATCCTGCCAAGAACCCTCATTGCATTCTGAGCAGAATTCACCGCAGTCATCTTCGCAATAAGATAATGTATCAAAAGATTGGCAAGCATAGCAACGGTTCTCCCATTCAGCCAATTCTTTTACTTCACCACGAACAATCTCATACTCTCCACCCCAACCTGTTTCTTCTTCAAACTCTAATGTGAGCAGGCAGTTAGGAACAAGATTACTTAGTTTAGTTAAGATAGTTACAGCAGGTGACCAAGCAGTCTCATACTTATATACAACCCAGTTGTCATCACCTTCTGATTTCTCTTCAAGCAATTCTGTATTTGGATATTCATCACCGTCACGGACGGCTACATCCCACTTAGTTCCCCAGTTAGATGTATTCCACGAATACCAATCCTTTTGGGTCTTGGCGAATGCAACAGACTTAGAAAACCAATCGGGGTCATTCTGAATATCATAGTTGCCACGAGAAGGCTGGCAAGCATATTCTTCATCAGTAATACCTTCATCTTTATATGAGTGGATATTGTTGAAAGAAAAAACGGGATTAGAATAAGATACCTGTTCAATCTTAGTAGGAAATCCCATAGTAGAAATATCACCCATACCAAATGTCTCTTGGGCTAATGTAAATGGAGCATTTAATCTATCTTTAATCATATCTACCTCAGACTTAGGTCCTTGGATAGTTAATGTGTTATAACACCAATTTGGCATTTTATATCCTTTCGTTGATATGTTCTAATTATATAATGGACCACTGACATTTGGGAAGAGTATATCGTGTGATACACACCACATCCTCCAGCTTTGTGGTCAAGATCACAGAATTCCAGGCGATTTTATATTGACTTCGTAAGAAAGATATTGTACCCTCAGCGTTGCGGGCAAACAAAAATCCCCGCATGCACGGGGATTAATAAAATGTACGGCTGCTAGAGTCTACCAACGAAAGTAAAAAGCTCTGCTTTACTTAGCGACTTGACGAATGCCTTATCTAGCCGCACCGAACATGTTCAAGAAGGCACCAGGCCTACTTAAATTATACCATAACTAGTCGACTGTATTTATTTACAAATTCATCAATAGTTAAACTAAATACAACTGTACTCAGGTCCTCTTCGTACAGGGTAAACGTTTTCTTGCTCCAATCAATAACAGGCACCTTGTGCTCATTGTCTGCTAATTGATTTACGCTAATGCCCCATCCAGTCTCAGAGCCCCAGTCTTCGCCAACCATTTGTGAAATGCATATGCGTGTTGCATATGATTCATCATTCCACCTAGGACGTGCAGCGCCTACAGCATTGCTTAAATTCTCTAACATATTGTGGCCCGCCCAGTGTCCATATAAATATACGGTGTCACCCTTACGGTCCCGAAAACCAAAGTTTGCTCTATCTCCCATTTTATTCCGCCTTTGTTAGTTGTTGTTCCTGCTCGTGATTGAGCAATTGTATCATTTCTTGGGCCCAGTCCACAAGTACCTCGCCTTGTGAATTCTTGTGATGTCCGCAAAAATAAAGAGACATCTCTTCTTTCTTTGCTTGCCACATTGCCTGAGCTGCACACTGATCACACTTAAGCCATTCAGCCATCACAGTGTTCCACCTTCAATCATTTCACAAAGACGGTCAAGGATCCAAGTATCGATATCAGTAATATCAATCTCTGATAACTTCTCCATCATCTCTTCACGAGCAAATTTATACCCGTCATCAAAACCATCTTTGTAATCTGACATTATCTCTCCTTGTATCCTGTCGCTTCTCTATCTGACCAATATGATTCGGATAAATTATATTTGTCACGAATGCGACTTACTTTCTCAATACTACCAGTTCCAACATTGAAAGTCAATGGTGGCATAAACTCAGGGTCAAGCCCAGTGATTTGTGCATCCCAATAAGCCATCTCTAAAGATAGCCTATCGGGAGCGGTAAGTTCAAAATACATTAGCGCTCACTAACGTTGCATACTTCTTGGTCGGTAATTTCAATGTTACCGTTCTGTGAATCAGCAAAGAGAGCATCTGTAACTTCTGACTCAAGGTCTAAGTCATAATCATTTTCAAGAATGTTATATGAATATGTTCCGCTAACCTCGATAGATGCGGTAAATTCAAATTCTCTGATAAGTTCAATTGAAAGCGCTTCAGCAATTGCACGTAGTGTATCTTTGTCATCTGAATCAGCATATGCCTCAGTGATAATATCTTTGACTGTGTCAATCTTGCCATTTAGAACGTGAACAGTTTTCTGTGACTGACGTCCATTGTGTAGGTCCCACTCAATGCTGGTAACCTTATCAGTTGCATATTCTGCATCTGAGTATCCACGAATAACTTTATAGGTTACTAATAGATTAGAGTTATATGACTCAGGTATTACTACTGCAGGTGTTTCTGTTTCCATTGGTTCCTCTTTCGTTTGTAGGGGTGTATCTGTATACGGTATTGTAGCATCTTCCACTGACAATAAGGTGCAAGCGGTCCCACATCTGCATGTGAGGTCCATCACACCATTTGGCCAGCCATATCCATCCTTGAATGTATATTCAATTAGTGCATCACAATCGCTTGTGCACACCCAGGTGTACTTCTGATACTTTGTCATGTGAGTATTATAGCGGACCCCACTGACATGCACAAGCTTTTCCAGGGGTTTTATTTGTGATTCGTAACACAAAAAACCTGCCTTCACATATGCGGGCGTCTCATATTTTAAGATTGCGATCCATAACGGACTTGAACCGTCGGCCTCTACCGTGACAGGGTAGCGCTCTAACCAACTGAGCTAATGGACCAAATGGTGAGCAGTTTTAAATCTTGCTCAGGATTTATTTTATTTAGAAAGCAGAAACCAATTTCTTGATTTTGTTTTTTTCAGCAGTTAGAACTGGGTCAAAACCTGATGCACCAGCCATAAGAGTTTCACCATTACCGCGACCTGAACGATAATAATCTAAGCGCTCAGTAAGTGCATTGAATGCGCCCCACTTAGTGCCTTTGATATTTGCATTCGTAGGTGAGTTATAATACAACTCATCAAGGAGAACAATTTTGTTTTCCCACTTCTTGATTGCGCCCTTTACATCTTTTTCAGGCTTAGGATAAATTGACTGAACCAACTTTGAGAATTCAGCATCGGTGATTGCTTGAGAGTAAAGCGCTTTTGCTTCAACTTCAAACTCATCGAAATATCCAAGAGCAAGACCAAGAGTCTCACGAGCAACTTGAATGCGACCTTCAACAGATTGCGTGTGGCGAATTTTGAATGATTGCTTAGCATTACGCATTGCAAGATTCAATGTGTTTTGGCAAACTACACGAACAGGTGTAACGGCTGCCTGAACAGCAACAGAACCATCGTGTGATGTCCAAACAATTAGATATAGTTTAGTTTCATCGTTAGCGCCTTGTGGGTCAAGAACCATTGTGCGGGGAATATCAACAGTCCCGAAAACTACTTTGCCCTTTTTTAGTGAGCCAGCAGATTCCCAACGGCAATCGGCATTCGCATCGTGAATTGCATCGGCAAACTGAAATAACTCTTCATTTTGCACAGGCTTGTAACGCTTTCCAACAGTTGCAAGAACATCAGTTCCCCCGTTGAATGGGTTATTACGAATGACAAGAGATGCCTGAGAGACATCGTTCCAAGATTCGTCAATATGATTTGTGATTGGTGATAAGCGAACATTCCAATTTGCTAACTTTGCCTCTTCAAGCATTGTTGCAGTTGTAACTTCCTCATCTTTTGTGAAGATGCGATTGGCAAGATTATGCCAAGCAGGAGCACCACGAAGAGCAAAAGCAACTTCGCCATTTTCCATTTCTAGATTATGAGCCATATTTATTTCCTTTCGTTTAGTTGTTGATGTAAGTATAACAGGCGCCACTGACATTGTCTAGATTAGTTAGTCATTTGTCCGAATTGCGTTGTGTGATCATTCTCACAAATTTCCAGGGGCTGTGTATAACTCTCATAAACCTGTGGATAACCCCGCACATATGCGGGCCTGCCCCGCAGCAGGGAAGAGCTGCGGGGATCCCCCGTTAAATAAATCCGAGTTCTTTAGCGGTCAGTTGATTATTAGTATTAAACTTATCAACAACTGTTTCATCTAAAAACATTGCGGTTGTTTTCTTTTTCTTTACGTTATCAAAAACGTAAGCATTTACTTTTCCGCTAAACTTTCGCAGATTACTAAATACTAATTCAGTTAGATATTCTTTATCTACACCTTGCTCTAAATAAATAGTTACATCATTTAGTTTGTTTGCGTCATAGATTTCTACTCTAAAACGATTTGCCATTTTATTCCTTTGTTAGTAGTTGTGTGTTGAGCAGTTTGCCAACTTGCTCAGGTTGTTTGGGTTCAGGACTTTAGTTCTGCCCCCCAAATTGCTTAGAGATACTTAGCAATCTGCTTCATTGTGGAAGCATTTACTGTTTCCTCATCTGTCATTTTGAGAATTGTGAGAGCATTGGAAATGTCCTCTTTCATCTCACGATAACTGTGCTGATGGATTTGCTCAAAATCTTTTTCAGGCTCAGCAGGGAAAGTTCCCTCTTTCGTGATGATGTCAAAATCAACATTGAGAGTGTTGTTCCAGTTGCGATAGTTTGTGCGTAGGTTTTCAGCCTTTGAGAAGTTAGCAATAGCCCACTTTCCAATTTCCTTTTTCCACGCCTCTACTGCCTTCTGATACTTTGCTTCCTTTGCTTCTTGTGAAGCATAGTCTTTTTCTAGCGTTGCTAGACGAGTTTCTAGTGCCTTGATTACTTTGGTAGTTGCTACCTTTACTGTTATTGCTCTAGTCATTTGTTGCCTTTCGTTGGTTGGTTGTTGGTATGAGTAGTATAGCAGGGGCTACTGACATAGC
>OBMK010002394.1_pt1 | contig 14246 bp, 9 predicted proteins | sample 1539081 | NCBI WGS metagenome assembly OBMK01 (sample SAMEA3355528, study PRJEB22509) | marine metagenome | biome: marine; feature: river plume; material: water | place: USA | collected 2010-08-07 | depth 0.5 m | reverse complement strand
AAGCTGATAAGACATTAATTATTTCTCAGTATCTAAAACCAAAGAATGTTGTTTCAATTACACCAGAGATTGTAGATCCTAAGTACACATACATTTATTTAGATGTGTTCTTTAAATATAATCCTAACGTTACTGCACTATCTTCTGATGCTCTTGAAGAACAAGCACGTGAAGTTATTCGTACGTATAATAACGACCAGTTAAAACGATTTGATGGTGTGTTCAGATATTCAAATGTGATTAGTCAAATTGATGCATCAAACGTTGCAATACTTAACTCTATTGTAAGAGTTAAAATGAAAAAGAGAATAGTACCAACATCCACGGCCGAAACTAAGTATGACGTCATATTCTCTTCTCCGATATATAACACTCAATCAAACGAACAAATTATAAAATCGAGTGAATTTGTGCATAAAGGAAATACTGGATGTACCTTAAGAGATCGTGTAAACGATGATGGAGAACGTAGATTACAAATTGTTAAAGGTAGTGGATTAACAGAATCTGTTATTGAAAACAATGCAGGAACAATTGATGTGACTTCAGGTAAGTTATCATTTACTGCATCTATTGATTCTTTTACAGGCACTTACATAGAAATTACTGCAGACCCAGACTCAAATGATCTTGCACCGAAAAGAAACGAGCTCTTGACTATTCTTGTTGATGAGTGTATACTTTCAGGTGAAGTTGATACTATGATTACAGGTGGTACATCTGCTGGAGTTAACTATTCAACTACGGCAAGGCATGACTAATGGATGATCATTATCTTAATGTTGACTCGCATCAAGTAGATATATCTTCACTGATATCAGACTTGGTTCCTGAACATATTAATCAGAGCTATCCTGACTTTATTGAGTTTTTAGAAATATTTAATAAATATCTTGTATCTGAAAATCGTGCATCACATTACGTTAATAGAGTATCAGATCAAAGAGATATCGATCTAGTTGAAGAAGAATTTTTAAATAACTTACAACAAGAAATCGGTATTTCTATACCACGTACGTTTGCAGCTGATCCTAGATTATTCTATACTAAACTAGTAGATTTTTATAGATCACGTGGTACACCAGATTCTATTACTTCATTCTTTAACTTATTGTTTAATGATGAAGTAGAAATATATTTTCCAAAAGAAGATATGTTTATTCCTTCTGATAATCCATGGAATGATTTTGCTGCAGATGTTAAAGCAAATCCTGGTAATTATCAACCAACAAATACTTTTACAGTATCAGGCACAACATCAGAAGTATTTGGCCAAGATGATAATAACTTTTGGCTATTATATAACACACCTATTGTGTTTGTAAATGGCGTACTTAATAATACGTGGAAGTCTAGTACATACTTTAGAACATACAGTGGTGACGATCCAGAAGATGAGGATAGTGTCACACAAACATTAGCATATAAGCTTACATTTACTCCAGCATTATCAGATGGAGATGTAGTTAAAGTATACCGTTCAGGTTCTGGATCAACATCACGATCTTTTGTATCTGATGATAAGAGAATTCAAGATTCATTTAAGTATCAGAAGTTCTCATATATTCTTAAGACTGGTGCAAACATTGACCAGTGGAAAAACGCATTTAATAGGTTGGTACATCCGGCCGGATTTATTTTCTTTGGTGAGATTCTTCTCTTCATTGAGATACTTGAAAAGAATCAGGCTGGAACGGTAACTCCGTTTAATCAACCTGGTTTGCAGCTTGGTGCTGGTCTTCCAGTTCCAATTATTATACCTCCAGTTGAGATTAATGCTCAGGCAATTGCAACTCGTACTGGTCATGGAGTAGTTAGTTCAGATCTTGGTTATACTGCTGATTTAGCAACAGTATACTTTACTGAACAAATCATTAATGATAATACACGTCAATCTAATAAGATTGGGCCTAAACAATACTTAGAAGATTTAAAGTTCTTATTGCCTAACCCAAATTCTAATTTCGCGAATTACACCATTTCTGAGGCTATAAATAGAACAATAGACATAAACGCTACAGCAGAGATTACTGTATCAGACATTTAATAGGAGTCAAAATCAATGGCCGCCATTGTAACACAAAACTTTAGGCTAAGAGCTGCTAAGCAGTTTGTAGCCGACATTGAAGCGGCAGCGAACAATTATTATTTGTTTGTTGGCCGCTCTTCTCCGTGGACGGATGACAACACACCGGACGCACCTTTCGATAACACATATTCTCATACTACGAACGTATGGCAGAATATGACATCGCTTAAGAAATTAGCTACTACTGATTTGCAGTTTGCTGCTCCACGTTATCAGTGGATTTCAGGTACAACATATGCAGAATATGATGATCGTGATGCTACACTAGAATCTAAGAAATTCTATGTTATTACAGATAACAATCATATCATGCTTTGTTTAAAGGCCGGTCCTGGTGCTTCTACCACGAATCCAGATAATACTGGTGTTACTGTAGCAGGTGTTATTGATAATAGTGCTTCTGATGGTTACATTTGGAAATATCTCTATACACTATCAACAACTGCAGCAAATAAATTCTTAACTTCTGCATTTATTCCAGCACAAGATATTACATCTGACCCAGGAGCTGCATCAGCTCAGGCTCTTCAAGACCAGTGGGCAGTTAAACAAGCTGCGATAGACGGTGCAATTTATAACGTTAAAGTTACTGCAGGCGGAACAGGTTACTCTGCATCAGATAACTTTACTGTAACAATAAGCGGTGATGGAAGTGGTGCTACAGTAGTAGATGCTAATGTAACAGTAGCAGGTGGAGTTATTACTCGACTCTTAATTAGTGCCCCAGGTACAGGATATACAAAAGCAAAAGTAATAATTGCTTCTGATGGTTCAGGTTCAGGTGCAACTGCTAGAGCGATCTTAGGCCCTAGGAATGGATTTGGGTATGATCCTCGCCAAGATCTTCGAGCACATTACATTACAGTAAACCAATCACTAACTGGTGATGAGAATGATACATTTATTACTGGTAACGAATTCCGTCAGTTAGGACTTATTCGTAATCCATTTAATTACGGTACTTCAGTAGTTGCATCTGCAGGTTCATTACGAGCAACATATAGTCTAACTTTATCTGGTCCTCCTGCAGCTGGTGAATTTTTAAATGACTCAGTAATTGTAGGTAGTTCAACTGGAGCTAAAGGTATTATTGATGATTATGATGCAACAAACGGCATTTTATATTATCACCAAGATGAAACTTCAGGGTTTACTGCATTTACTACAAGTGATAACGTTAAAATCGATGGTACAAGTAATACTGCACGAAATGTAACAGCTGTAGGTAACCCAGGTGTAGAACACGATTCAGGAGAAGTTGTTTTCCTTGAAAATCGTACTGCGGTTAATAGAGCTAATGACCAAATCGAAACAGTAAAACTCGTACTTGAATTCTAAGGAAAAATAATAATGGCAATTAAGTTTAACGTAGATCCATACTACGATGACTTCCTAAAAGCAGGAGCAGATACACTCTCGCCTAAGGAAAAATATCATAAGGTACTCTTTCGTCCAGGAATTGCTGTACAGGCTAGAGAGCTAACGCAGCTTCAGTCAATACTGCAAAATCAAACTACTCAGTTTGGTAACCATATGTTCAAAGAAGGAGCTATGGTAATTCCAGGTGGTAACGCCTATAATAACTATGCTGACTACGTTAAGCTATCTGCTTCATCTGCAACTGTAAGTGATTCTCTTGTAGGTAAAGAATATGCAAACAGCGATGGACTTAGAGCTAAAATTATTAAAGCAGTTGCTGCAGTATCTTCAGATCCTGATACATTCTATGTAGTTTATCAAAACTCTAACGGAGCAACGAATACAGATAAGGTATTTAGTGCAAATGATACTCTTACAGAACAAATTTGGAATGAAAGTTCATCATCATACGATGCTGGAACAGCTACAGCAACAGTAGCAGCTACTGCTCCAACTGGTCAAGGTGCTATCGTACAACTTGAAAGCGGAATTTATTTTATTCGAGGTCACTTTGTAATTGTTAAATCTGAAACTCTTGTACTTTCTAAATATGCAAATAACGTATCATTTGATGTTGGTTTAGAAATTACTGAATCAGTATCCACATCTGCAGAAGATAATACCCTAAATGATAACGCAACAGGTACACCTAACTATGCTGCTCCTGGTGCACACAGATATTCTATTAAAACCGCTTTAAAAACACAAGCTAATTTTGGTACAACAATTGATAATTTCTTGTTATTACTACGTGTTGTTAATGGTAAGATTCAAAAGCAAGTAAGAGAAACTGATTACTCAGTAATCGAAGATACACTTGCACGTCGTACGTATGATGAATCAGGTGATTACACCGTTCGCCCATTCCGTGCAACTATGAAAGAAGATACTGATGTTAATACGCCAGGTGACGCAACTAAATTAGTAGCTGCTATTGAACCTTCTAAAGCATATGTTCGTGGTTATGAGATTGAAACATTAGCCACCACAAACTTATCAATTAATAAGTCGCGTGAAGCTGCACTATTTGAAGGTGCTTCTGTATCTTCTCTTGTTGGTAATTATATTAGGCTAACTGCTTCTACTGTTGAAGGTATACCTGATATTATTACTTACAACCAAATTAGTCTTCACAGTGCTGTCTCTGGAGGAGGAACTGGTTTAGGATTTGCACGAGTTCGTACCATTGAAAAAGATGGAACTGACTATAAGCTATACTTATTTGATATTGAATTAGCTGCTAATGCACAAATTTCTCAAATTAAATCAGTTAAAATGAGTACTACATTTTCAGGTAATGTGACACTTGTTAATTCAAAAGCGGTTCTTTATGAGCCAAATAGAAATACGTTAGTATTTGCACTACCATTCAATCGTGTTAAAACATGTGATGATGGCACTGGTGACTTTAATTACGTCTACTTTTCTAATAAGAAATTCCCTGCAGATACTGTATCAGCTGGAGAGGCAACGTTTAGCACATCAGGATCTACTGAATTATTCGAGCCATTTGATACAGACAACTGGATTCTTGCTGTAACGAATGGTAGTAATGCTGGAGATATAGCCGCTATAAGTTCTAGTGATGTTGCAATAACTGCTAACTCACAGTCAGTTACAATTTCTGGATTATCAGCACATAACAATCAAACAGTAGAGCTTATTGCAGGTGTTAAGAAAACACTCGATCACGACTCTAAATCATTAACAACATCTGGTTCTCAGAATATTCACCAAGTTGCATTTACATCTCAATCTACGATTGAAGCAGGTAATCTACAACTAGGTAAAGCTGATGGTTATCGTTTACTTGCAGTATACATGGCAGCAGACTTTAGTACAGATGCTACTGCTACAGATACAGATGTAAAAGAATATTATGACTTTGACAATGGTCAAAGAGATAACTTTTATGGTATCTCTAAGATTACTATCAAACCAGGTACAAACTTTGTTCCCACTGGTCGTCTACTTATTAAGTACGAGTTCTTTACTCATGACGGTACAGGTGATTTCTTCTCAGTAGATTCATATTCCGGTCTTACAGACGATGATGGTAATACGATAACATATGAGGATATTCCTTCATATACAGTTAGAGCTACAGGTGAAGTAGTTGAACTTCGCTCTGCTATTGACTTTAGACCACGCGTATCAGATGCTGGTAATAACTTCACAGGAACAGGAGCAGTTACTAAGCTATGTCCAGAACCAGCTACGACATTTACTACTGACATTCAATATTACTTGAATAGACGTGATAAAGTTTATTTAGATAAGAACGGTGAGTTCGGAGTTGTTGAAGGTGTTCCTTCTCTAGATCCAGAATTACCAGATGATCCTAAAGATTCAATGGTTCTATACCAGCTCTTAGTTCCAGCTTATACACTTAAGCCATCTGATGTTGAGATTGTTGTTCTTGACAATAAACGCTATACAATGCGTGATATCGGTAAGCTAGATCGTCGTATTAATACTTTAGAATATTACACATCTTTATCATTCTTAGAAAAAGAAGCTTCAGATAGACAAGTTGTTGATTCAACTGGTGCTTTGCAAAGATTTAAGAACGGCTTTGTAGTTGATTCTTTTAAATCATACAATGTAGCAGACGTTATTTCTCCTGATTTTAGAGCGGCAATCGATCCTGATGATGGAATCTTACGTCCTCAGTTCTCACAAGAATCTACACGATTGCGTTATGATGCAAGTAGTTCTACTGGTATACAAAAAACAGGTGATCTTGTAACCTTACCGTATACAAGTCAAGCTTTAGTACAGCAAGCTCAGGCATCTTCTCTTATTAACGTTAATCCATACGATGTATTTACTTGGCAAGGTTCAGTAGATCTATCTCCTTCATCAGATGAGTGGAGAGATGTAAGTAGACGTCCTGCAGTAACGATTGATAATTCTGGTGTTACTAACGCTATGTTAGAACAACTCAATGAGTCAACTTCATTTGGTACAGTATGGAATAACTGGCAAACACAATGGACAGGTACACAGGTACAAATTGGTAACTGGAATCGTAATACATCCTTTGCAACTTTTGTAGCAGGAAGAGGTCGTACTCAATCACGGACTATTACATCTACTACTACAGAGAATCAAACAAGAGTAGGTACAACTACTGCACTAGCATGGTCTACTCAAGTTGAAACACAAGGTGATAGAATAGTATCTATTGACATTGCACCATTTATTCGCTCTCGTCAGATCTCTTTCCGTGCAACACGAATGAAACCTAATACAAGAGTTTATGCATTCTTTGATGGAGTAGATGTATCAAGTTTTGTTAGAGAAGAATCATCTTATACTTTATGGTCAGACAATGACACATCTGTAGTAACAGGTCAGAATACAATCTCAGCACATCCAAGTACTGCAGGTAATCTTATCACTGATGCAACAGGAGCTGTAACAGGGTCGTTCTTTATACCTAATAATACTGCAACGAATTTCCAAACAGGATCAAGAGTATTTCGCTTAACAGATTCTTCTACTAATGATACAATAGGTAATACTACGGAAGCTTCAGCATCATATGTTGCAAGAGGTCTTATTGATAATGTAGAAGAAGTATTCTTATCAACACGTATTCCTCGAGTAGAGCAAACTGCAGTAACTGACGGTCGTATTATTACTAATACAAGAACAAGAGTACAAGACGGCTGGTGGGATCCACTTGCTCAGTCTTTCTTAATTGATGAAACTGGTGGAGCATACATTACCAAAGCTGATGTATACTTTGGTGAGAAAGATGATAACATTCCAGTAACAGTTCAAATTAGAGAAATGGTTAATGGTTATCCTTCTGCACGTATCGCACCTTTCGGTGAAGTAGTTAAGAACGCTGCTGATGTAAGTATCTCTGCAACTGGTGCAACTGCTACTACATTCACATTTGAATCTCCTGTATTCTTACAAGAGAATGTTGAATACTGTATTGTATTACTTGCTAATACTAACAAGTATAAAGTATGGCATGCAGTTATGGGCGAAGAAGATCTTGCAGGTGTTAAGATTAATAAGCAACCATATGCAGGTGTTATGTTTAAATCGCAAAACGCTTCTACATGGACAGCAGATCAAAACGCAGATCTTAAGTTTACAATTCATAGAGCAGACTTTACAACTGGTGCAACAGCTAATCTTGTTCTTAAGAATGACGAGCCTGAGCAAACTAGTTTACAGTATGACCCATTTAAGTGTACATCAGGTTCAGCTATTGTTAGAGTATCTCATAAGAATCATGGCTTCTTTAAACATGCAACAGTTAATTCGAGTGTAACTATCTCGGGTGTAGCATCAAGTATTCATGGTATTCCAGCATCTGAATTAAATGCAACACATGTTGTAGATAATGTAGAGCAAGATTCTTACACGATTACTGTATCTACGAATGCTACAACAACAGGCATTGGTGGAGCTGGTACAATAGATGCAACAGATAACAGAGCTTATCAGGCATTCCAAACGAATGTTCAACAAGTTCTACTAACTGGTACGAATATCACATGGTCAGCTAAAACAGCCTCTGGTTTAGGGTTGATGGAAACATCACGTACACCTTATGTACTAGATACTGCATATTCTGCGATTATACCAAATGAAACAATGTACGCTAGCACTACAAGAGTTATAGCTACTACTGATAATAAAAACTCTTCAACATTCCTTGCAAAAGGCGCATTTACTTCATCAAGAAGTAATCTATCTCCTGCAGTTGATCTTGAACGAGCATCGGTGTTTACTATTGGTAATAGAATTGATAGACCTGTAGGATCAACGACAGCAGGCTTTAACGTTGTAGATAACTTTGTTGCAGAAAATACCACAGGAACTGGTTCTGCTCTTGCTAAGTATGTTACAAAAACAGTATTACTTAATGAAGCTTCCTCTACATTGAAAATCTTTATAGATGTTTCTAGACCTAATAATACTGAGTTTGAAATCTACTATAAAACTGCGGCAGATGAAGCAGCGGTCGATGCATTAGCTTGGTCACTTGCAACACCTGATTCTCCTATCCCAGTAAATGATACCGGAGCGTTTAATGAAGTAGAATGGAGTGTGGATCCTTCAGAAGAGTTCAACGCATTTGCTATTAAGATTGTTATGAAAACAGAAAACCCAGCTCTTGTACCTCAAGCATCTGCGTTAAGAGCGATAGCATTAGTATAATGAGTGATGTAAGATATGTCCCTGTCAAAGAGAGTCCTGGATTATTCCGGGATTCTCTTACTGGAGCTATTATAAATATGAATAAGAACGGTGCACAGAAAGCAAGAGAAGCTAGACAAGCACTAATAAATAAAGAAAACGAGATTCAAGATCTAAAAACAGAGGTGCAAGAAATTAAAAGCATCTTAACACAATTATTAGAGAGACTGTAAATGGCCATTGTTAATATCACAACCGCTAATACGTTTAACGAGTGGCGTATTGGAACAAATGAGCTCGGAAGTCAACTAGGAGATGTCAGTAGTTTAGTAGATAATAACGCTACTACAACTTTTACAGGCTTAGCAGGAATTAATGCAAATGATTTTGTAGGAACTGCTGCTACTTTTACTGTAACAAATACTGCTGGTACTTACTCAGTTGCAGTAACACAAGCAGGTGCTGGTTACGCTGATAGCGATACAGTTATAATTAAAGGCTCAAGTCTTGGTGGTGTTGATACTACAAACGATGCGACTATTACAATTACAGGTCAAACAGGCGGAAATATTGATACTGCTACAATCGCTGGTACTCCTGCAGCTACACTTGCTTCTGAATTTAAACTAGTACAAGATTTTGTAGAAACTACTCAGACTTTAAATACTACAGCTACTACTCTTGCTGATGCTATTAATGAACATGAAGCAGATCTTGGTACAATGTCTCTTACGACAACTGGTACTAATGTAACTGCAGCTATTAACGAGCTAGATGCTAAACAAGGTAATGATACACTTGATACAGCTTCATCTACTCTGACAGGTGCTATTAATGAGCATGAATCTGACATTGGTAATATGTCACTTAATACAACTGCAAACGATTTAACTGCGGCTATTAACGAATTAAAAGTAACTGCTGATGATGCACAAGCTGAAATTGGCGGTGATATGGCAGATGATTATGACGGTTCTGATACAACGGTCATTTCTGCATTAAACAATCTATTTGCTGCAAGTAGTGTATCAACTCTAAATGCTGAATACTTACGTAGAGACGGTGTAGGTGATTTAACTGGACTATTAACATTAGATGACTTAGGTATCTCTTCTGGTTCAGATAATATGCTTATTAAAACAGGTGCATCTGATGTAACACGTATGACTATTAGAGCTTCTGATGGTAACATAGGTATTGGCAAATCAGCTACAACCTCTAAAGTAGATGTACAAGGTACAGTAAAAGCTAGTGCATTTAACGAAGGTGGAACAACCCTAACTAATAAGTATGTTGCTAAGTCTGGTACAAATACTATTGCAGCTGCTAATACATTTAGTGGATCTAATACATTCTCTGGTACTGTCATCTTAGGAACAACTACTATAGCATCTTCTTCTTTAACTATTAGTGAGTTTATTGAAGATACTGCTGGAGGAATGTTTACTGGAAATACAGAATCTGGTGGTATATCAGCTGTATATAATGATAGCACTGGTAAAATCACACTAGCTATTGCAAATAATGGTCACTCTCATACTGCATCTAATATCTCTGATTTTACATCCTCAGTTAAAACTGCTGCAGGTGCAATGTGGTCAAGTAATAGTGAATCTGGTGTTGCTGTTACTTACCAGTCAGCTGATCAAACCTTAGATATTAATGTTAACGATCCAACCATATCATTGACAGGTCCAGTAACAGGTTCTGCTACGATGACAAATCTTGGCAATGTTTCAATCGCTACAACTTTAACAGCAGATCCTACGATTACACTTACTGGTGCAGTTACTGGTAATGCGACTATGACAAATCTTGGCGACGTAAGTATTACTACTACAGCAACTGCTGATCCTACTATTACACTTACAGGAGCAGTGACTGGCTCTGCGACTATGACTAATCTTGGCGACGTAAGTATTACTACTACAGCAGATCCTACGATTACATTAGCTGGTGATGCAACCGGTTCTGCTACTCTGACCAACTTAGGTAATGCAACCTTAACTGTTACAATTGCAGATGATTCTCATAATCATACAACAGCAAATATTGATAACTTTACAGAGAATGTACAAGATATTGTTGGAAGTATGGTTAATCCTACTAATACTGAATCCGGTATTAATGTAACATATAATGACACAAGCGGTAAACTAAACTTTGATGTTAACGATCCTACAATTACGTTAACAGGTGATGTTACTGGTACTGCTACTATGAGCAACTTAGGTTCAATCAGTATTGCTACAAGTGTTTCGACTGCTCCTACATTAAATGTATATGATGTTAACGGAACGCGTCTGTACCCATAAATTTATAGGATATTATTGTGGCTAGACCATTTAAAATTGATACGAGTACAACTCCCAATAGTATTAAGGAGATGACTGATTCAGAAATGAATTGGATTGCTCATCGTATACTCAACCAATTTGCATCATCTAATAGTGGTAGATGCCGTGTACGGGTTAATACTGGAGCAGGTACAAGTATTGGTTCGTTTATTGATACAGCAAGACCTAATACAGTTGGATCTCATCCAGTAGGAACAAGTATTAATAGTACTTCTTATACTTTTTATCAAGAATTAAGTGGATCAGAATCTGAATCTACTAAAAAGCCTTTAGTATTTGATACAACGTTGGACGGATTACAAGAAGCAAGTAATGCAAGAATTGCAGCAGATATTAATAGGCGTACATTCGAAATAATGTCAGCAAGTGGATTAGGTAGTTATAGGTTACAGCCTAGCGCTCCAGCAGGAGGTACTTGGTCTAATATAGCAACCATAACCGATACTTCTCAGACAGGTAATGCTACAACAAAATTATGGAGAAAGACTGCTGAATCTTCACCTAGTGCTGTTCGTCCATTAGTGTTCGACAGTGGTTTAGATGGAATTAGGCAAATGTCTAATGCACAAAGTAATACGCTTGTTGCACAATATATTAACTGGATGTTATCTACCAGTAAAGGATATTATAAGGCACAATCTTCTGCTCCGACAGGAGGAGGTACTTGGGTTCAAATGGGGGATCCATTTACAGATACTCGTCAGCAAAGAGGCAATGTAAATTACGCCGGCAATTATACTGGATCTTATACACAAAATTATACAGGTTATTATAATAGAAATTTTGCTCAGGGATATAGTGGAACGTATAGTGCAAACTACGCTTTATATTATCTCGGCCGAATTTATGGTTATTATACCGGCTATTTTACAGGAACATACACAGCATATTTTTCTCAAGCTTACGCTGGAACCTATACCGGATCATTTTCTGGAACCTATACTGGTTATTATGCAGGTGCAACAGTGCTAAATACAAAACAAAATGTGTCAACAATTAAACTATGGCTAAGGACCGCTTAAATGGAAATAGTATCAAAAACGTATGACCAGCCAGTATGGGGAGACAATGCAAAGTCTCACATCCTGGTTAATATTAAAACTGAAATGGAAGATGGTCAAATCATGATTCAATCAGCTGCGGTTACTCGTGATGAGAGTAATCCCGATTGGAGTTCTATTATTAAGGAGCATGGAGAAGACGGTATTCAAGCAAATACTGAAGTCATGCTTGAAGAATCAAAAGAAAATATTGTAGAGCAAGCAGCTGCACAAAAAGAGCAGCAACAAACTCAAAAAGAACGTACCGCACAAGAACGTTTATTTGATGCAAAGCTTGCTATCTTTGAAATCGAAGATATTAAAAATTCTAAGAATAGAAAGATTAAATCTAAGATTCGTAAAGCTCCAACTGAAATTGAAGCAATGGCTTATGCTACTGCACTTTTATTGAATGTAATTAATGAAACAGAAGAAACTAAATAACGGTTATTTAATTGTAGCGACTCAGTCTAAATATTATTATCAAAGTGCAATATTTTTAGCTGAGTCGATATTAGATTATTATCCAAATGCAAAGATAGCTCTATTCACAGAAGAAGAGTTATTCGAAGAAGTACATGGTTACTTATTTGACTACATAAATGTAGAAACCCCGTCTCATATACGTGGAAAGCTATGGGCTTTACCAAGAACTCCTTATGACAATACGATGTATATCGATGCTGACTGCGAAGTCAGGCACGAAGACATCTCTACTGTATTTGATGAAATGACTGGTGATATAACACTTACAAAAATTCGTCCATACTCTGGTGCTCAAGTTACATTTAATAACGGTAGAGATAAGATGATTCATCATTGTGGTGTTTTGTGTTATAACAGTGATCCAATTGTATTAGAATTTATGGAAGACTGGTGGAAAGAATATAAACATCAAAGAGAGGCAGAGCCTTGGCCATACCCAGATGATGCTTCTTTACGACCATGGGATCAATACACATTTTGGAGATTGTTACGCATGGATAAATACAAAGATGTGAGCGTTAACTTTTTTAAAGATGATGCACGGTGGAATTTTGTAAATAACTACCGTAAGAATGAAGCGAAAGGTGAGATTATAGTATATCACCATACATTAGATGGAGAAAAGGTTAATGAGGGTTCTATCAAAGATTAATCCTGAATTACAAGAGATTTTAGACTGGTGGAAAGACTGGATTTTTTCAGTTGATGTTGAAGAGAATGCATACACTAGTAGGCAAGGCCCATATGATTGTGATTATGGTACAAGTGTAGAATACTTAAAAGAATTACAAAAGGCACCACATATAGGTTTTCCAGAGTGTTCAAAGGGTGTGTCATTCGGGACAGAACCAAAGCGATATCCTAAAGAATGGGATGAAACTATTAAAGAGTGCGATAAAAAACTTATAGGGTTTCTTGGTGCTAAGTACGGTGCTGTTAAGATGTACTACCCAAAGGACGGATTCTTAGGTTGGCATAACAATGCTAATGCTCCAGGTTACAACATCATTATGTCATATACTGAAAATGGCGGTGGCTATTTCGAATACGAACATCCTATTAGTAAAGAAATCGTTAGATTACAAGATCCGGGTGGTTGGACTATTAAGGTAGGATATTTTGGTGGACATGACGAACCAGATCAAGTATTTTGGCATGCAGCAAAAACAGATGAGCCGCGCCTCACCTTAGCATATGTTATTCCAGATGCTTGGATGTGGGAAGAGATGATTGCTGATATTGAGGAATACTAAAATTTAACTATTACTAAAGGTTCTTCTGCTTCTAATATTGTGTAGTTATTAAGTTTAAAAAAATCACAGTTTTCTTTATAATGAATATATGAATTAGCGTAAATAAAAGTGCAATCGTCGGTAATCCACGGTTGCATTTTTTTCTTTATGTTATCTGCGCTTATTGAGTATTTAGTTAAAGGCGGAAACCTAAAAAATATAATACAATCAAACTTATCTTTGGTTTTTATATAAAAGTTATTACCAGTTATATTGCTCATTGGTATAGCATCATATCCCATAGAATTTCTTACCGAGTTAAAAAAGATGTTTTCTTCATTTTTTCGCCAGTCATAATCTATCATGTCTGATAATGATAAATCCCATCCTTGAGGATTTATGTCATAAACAAATTGAGAGCATCCTATACCAGCACCAAAGTCTAATACACTTTTTC
>OBMK010002385.1_pt1 | contig 14279 bp, 9 predicted proteins | sample 1539081 | NCBI WGS metagenome assembly OBMK01 (sample SAMEA3355528, study PRJEB22509) | marine metagenome | biome: marine; feature: river plume; material: water | place: USA | collected 2010-08-07 | depth 0.5 m | reverse complement strand
TTTAGTTCTCGAAAGATTTTTCAAAAAGGAGGGTGGGATCCGATACCTGCTGGTGACAGACAGAAACTTTCGATTCGTGCACAAAGTAATGGTCCTCAGTTTCAAGGGTATAATTTCTCTTTTACGGAACCTTGGCTCGGCGGTAAGAAACCAAATTCTTTGAGTGTGAGTTTATTTCATAACGTACAGTCGACCTTCTCTTTCGAAGCAAATAGACCAAAGTTTACTACATCTGGGGCTACCATTGGTTTTGGTAAACAATTGAAGTTTCCAGATGATTATTTTTCTTTTCAATCTTCGGTGACTTACCAAAGATATGGATTAAATGATTGGGCAAATTTTGGTGCAGCAGAACTTGGTTTTACCAATGGTGTTGCCAATAACCTGAGTTTTACTAATACCCTTGCTCGTAATAGTACCAATCATCCAATTTACCCAACAGAAGGAAGCACCTTCAGTGCCAGTATTCAGATGACACCACCATTTTCTTTACTCAGCAATAAAAAAGATTTTTCAGATAGAACCTTATCGCCGCAAGATCGCTTTGAGTGGATTGAACTGGTAAAAACTAAATTTAGTGGGCAGTGGTTTTTGGGTGTAGGTGAAGGTAAGAGAAAGCTCGTTATAGCTCCAGCCTATAGATTTGGGGCAGTAAGTGCCTGGAATCAAGATGTCGGCCAATCGCCCTTTGAGTTATTTAGAGTAGGTGGCAGCGGTCTTTCAAACTTCGTACTGTACGGTACAGATATTATCTCGCAACGGGGGTATGACGAGGGTAGAGTAAGTGATCCTTCTCAAGGGCAACAGGGTTTGCCTATCTTTACAAAGTATACGTTAGAAGTAAGGTATCCGCTTACCGTGGGGCAGTCATCTACCATATATGCGCAAACGTTCTTAGAGGCCGGTAATGCGTACCAAAATTTCGAGCAGTTTAATCCGTTCGACGTAAGAAGAGCGGGTGGTGTTGGTGTAAGATTATTCTTGCCCATGTTTGGGCTACTAGGAGTCGATTATGCTTGGCCTATGGACCCATTGCCAGGACAACCCGGTGGTCAGTTTCACTTCTTTATTGGTCAGCAGTTCTAAATTTAGAGCAAAGAGTTTATTTCTGTGTAACGCATCGACAGCACTCAGCTGGAGCAATGCTTACTCAATGAATCCCTGTAAGTATTCTGTTTTAAGCATCGGGCATACCTTGTATCTCTCGTCCTTGGTGTCTTGGTACATGGCTTCTAGGGTTTCGTACACATGGTCCAATCCTATTTCTTGACTCCAGGCAAATGGGCCTTTTGGGTAAGCAGTACCTAGTCGCATTCCCAAATCTATATCCTCTCGAGTCGCAGTACCTTCCTGTACGGTGAAGTAAGCTTCATTTATTATCATACAAATGATGCGGGGCGTCACAAGCCCTACACGGCTTTTTACAAATCGGGTTTCTAAACCGATATTTTTTAGCTTTTCTACAGCTATTGCTTCATCATTTTTATTGGTAGCGCAGCACTCTAGAAGGGGTCTATTGATAAAGGTAGGTAGAGCATTTATTCCTATTATGGTGGTTTTGGGTAACATCCCAAGTTCTGCATATAGTTCTTCTAGTTGTACTTTTACTGTACTCAGTACAATTAGTTTGTTTTCAAGGTGAATGTACTGCCCTATTTGTTCAGGGGTGTCGTCAAAATCAAGATCGAAAATGATATCGTAGTTATCTAATTCTGTACCTTTGAGCGGAACGATAGGGTGAGTAGAAGAGATTAGTTCTCGTAATTCATCCAATTGATTCGGCTGCCCTTTCGCTGCTATATTCATACACAAGCAAAGGTAGAGGCCAAAATGGAATAGTAAAACGAATATGTACTAAAATAAATAATGGGTAAAATAATAATAAATACACCAAATGCACCTGCAGCAATTGGACCATACAGTCAAGCAATATTAGCAGGAAATACGCTATACTGCAGTGGACAAATAGCCTTAGATCCTGCAACTGGGAGTCTTGTCATGGATAGTATTGCTGCGGAGACACATCAAATAATGAAAAATGTGATCGCGGTACTTGAAGAGGCAAAAATGTCACTTGATAGTGTAGTTAAATGCTCCATTTTCATGAGTAGTATGGATCACTACGCAGCTATAAATGAGGTTTATTCTGAGTATTTTCAAGAAAACCCACCTGCGAGGGAGGCTGTAGCCGTAAAAACCTTGCCCAAAAAGGTTAATGTTGAAATCAGTGTCATAGCGGTACGTTAAGTACAAAGCCTTTGTAGGCCTAAGTGCATATTCTAGTGAATTAGGTATACCAAAATTTCGCACGGTTTTTGGATCAGAAAAGCAATTAGATTAGATAAAAAAAAGGAGAACCTTTCGGTTCTCCTTTTTAAAAGTGGTGTGGGGCGGGATCGAACCGCCGACACAAGGATTTTCAGTCCTTTGCTCTACCAACTGAGCTACCGCACCTCCCTTCTTTATTGCTAAAGCGGCTGCAAAAATAAACAGTTTCCTGTAATATGAAAGCTATTTCTACATTGTAGATATCTAAAACAATTCTAAGTATCCAATTGTCCTACTTTTGAACTAAGAATTATGCAGTACTTAGAGCAACTTTTATTCATCATCGTACTTGGTGTAGCCATCTACTTCTTTGTACAGAAGATTAAGAAAATTCGCCGAAACATATTTTTGGGGAAAGAAGAAAAGGTAAGTGACAATAAGCCTGAACGATGGAAAACAATGGCTAGAGTGGCATTGGGACAAAGTAAGATGGTAGTGCGACCTGTTGCAGGCATCATGCACATCATCATTTATATTGGTTTCGTACTTATCAATATAGAAGTGCTTGAGATTATAATAGATGGGGTCTTTGGTACCCATAGGGCATTGTCTTTTTTAGGCCCAGTTTATGACGCTGCCATTGGTTTTTTTGAGATACTAGCTGCATTAGTGTTTATTGCTTGTGTGGTGTTTTTAGGGAGGAGGTTTATAGCTAAAATACCGCGTTTTCATTCACCAGAGATGAAAGGATGGGCTACTGCAGACGCTACTTACATTCTTGTTATAGAAATGATTCTTATGGTAGCGCTACTTAAAATGAATGCGGTTGACCAAGTTTTGCAGGCAAAAGGGGCAGATCATTATATAGCTGCTGGTAGTTTTCCTGTGTCTCATTTCCTTACTGGATTTTTTACCAATTTTGAAATCCCAACGCTCATCGTTTTTGAGCGTGTATTTTGGTGGTTTCATATCTTGGGAATTCTCTTTTTCTTGAATTATGTGCCTTACAGCAAGCATTTGCACATTTTCTTGGCTTTCCCAAATACATGGTATAGCAGGTTACAACCTGCAGGGGAATTTGCCAACATGCCAGAAATTACGAATGAGGTGAATCTTATGCTAGACCCAAGCAAAGCAGACCCTGATATGCCCCCACCCGAAAAATTTGGTGCGAATGACGTCACAGACCTTGGCTGGACGAGTATAATGGGTGCTTACGCATGCACAGAGTGCGGCAGGTGCACCAGTTCTTGCCCAGCGAATATAACGGGCAAGAAACTGAGTCCACGTAAGGTAATGATGGATACTAGAGATAGAGCAGAGGAACTCGGAAAGGCAAAAGATGAACATGGAGCAGACTACCACGATGGTAAATCACTACATGATCTTATATCGCAAGAAGAATTATTGGCTTGCACCACGTGCAATGCATGTGTGGAAGCTTGTCCTATTAATATTAATCCGTTAGAAATTATCTATCAGATGAGACAGTATCAGACATTGGAAAAATCTGTTATGCCTACAGAGTGGGCTATGATGAATAGTAACATTGAAAACAATCAAGCTCCTTGGCAATTCTCACCTTCTGATAGGGCCAATTGGACGAAAGAAATATAATTAACATTCTAGCCTTTCACATTTTTGTGTCGCAAAAGATCTCAATGGTTAAACTACTCCTAACAACGGCAGCTTTTTGCTTTTTTGCTTTTTCTGTAAATGCACAAGACTACACCGTAAGTGTACAATTGCAAGACATCAATGCAAGAGGCATTCCGTATGCAAGTGTCTCATTAAGTACTAAGGCTGACACTGCAATACTACAGTTTGCTATAGCCGGAGAAGACGGCACATTTACCATGAAGAAGATTGAGAAGGGTGAATACTTTTTAGTGGCAGCTTGTATGGGTTATGACGTATTATTTGAGCCAATAGATGTACAAAGTGATGCCTGGAATAAAGTACTAGTACTTACCTCATCTACCATTAGTATGAAAGAGGTCATGGTACGTGCCAAAGGCATTCCTGTTTTGATGAATGGAGATACAGTTGTCTATAATAGTAGTAGTTTTAAAACACAGAGCAATGCCAATGTAGAAGATCTTATCAGAAAGATGCCTGGCATACAAGTAGACAAGGACGGAAAGGTATCTGCAGAGGGGCAAGAAATAACGCGGGTACTTATCAATGGTAAGGAGTTCTTTGGTGGGAATGTAGAAGCTGCAACTAAAAATCTGGACGCATCTCTAGTAGATAAAGTAGAAGTAATAGACAAAAAAACAGATGATGATGAATTTACAGGTGAAGAAGGAAATGAGCGAGAGAAGGTCATAAATTTAGTACTAAAAGAGGATAAAGCTCAGGGCTATTTTGGTACTGTAAGAGCAGGTTACGGCACTAGAGACTATTACGATGCCAAGGGGAATATCAATTTTTTCAAAGATGCTACACAAATTTCCATTATTGGAGGACTCAATAATATCAATGAAAATATCTACGGTTGGAAAGAGCTTGCTACACTCAATAGCTTTGAGATTAACCCTTTCAATGGTAGCAGTAGTAGTTGGAATTGGAACGGCGGTGTGAGTGCCCATGAGGGAATAGGAGCCAATGTACATATAGAGCCGTTGAAAGGTATGAAAACGGATGTAGCATATGTAGTGACTGCTGAACATAACGTTCGAGAAGGGGACAAAAACATGGAGGTATATCTTACCGATAATACACTCTTTTCAGATGAGCTATCGACGAGTGGTGGAGATAAAAACAACCATCAGGTAAATGCCAAGATGGAATACGAGCCAGACACCCTCAATAGAATAGTATGGCGAACTCAGTTTAATAAAGAACTCGGAGTGAATGTAAGTAGAATGCTCACTACTAATTTTTATAATCCAGACACGGTAATAAATAGCGGTGCCACGCTAAATCAGCGTGAGAACGGCAACCAAAAGTTCATAACCAAACTACACTGGACCCGCAAATCGAAGAAAAAGAAGGACTATAGATTTATGGGCTCTGTATACTATGGTGCTTCTCAAGTAGGCAATAGTCGCCAGAACTATTTTAATAGAGCCAATAGCCTGCTTCCCTTTCCTACAAGCGAAGACCCAAATTTGGTTCAAAACCTTACAACAAAAGAAAACACAATAGCAACAACAGCAGCTTATCAGATTCAGCTTTCCAAAAAGTGGATGATACGGCCAGGTATCAATTGGATGGTAAGTGAATACAAACATGATTTTGAGTGGTTGCCAAGTGGACAAGGAAGACTGCTGAGCAATAGCCCAAAAGGGAGTGTTACTGCTCAAAACTTGGAATACTATGTCCACCTGAGCTATAAGGTAGATTCATTCACCACCCTGTATATAGTACCAGAACTAAACCAAAGTGTAGAGGATAGACGGTTTACTACAGATAGAGAATATCAATACGATTTCAATCAAGTCTTCTTTATCCCGTATATGTTTTTACGGAGCAATAAGCCGCATAAGTATAATTTCCATTTTAATTTAAGGGCAAATCTGAATAGACCGGGTATAGAGCAAATGCTCCCAGTTATAGACAGTACTAATCCATTTAGAACGAACATTGGAAACATCCAAATACAAAACTTCATGACGTATAACAACGGTTGGAGGTACCAGAGAATGTTTGGTCTTGGCAAGTCAGTTTTTATAAATGGCTGGAACTCGTTTAGTTATCGTCCTGTAATCAATGCCAATACTGTTTCGCGTGAGAATATTTCGGTATCAGAGGTTATCAATTTCAAAAATAGAATCTACTCCAATACTTCAGCAGGGTTTACTTGGCCTATAAAAGCTATCAAGGCTACCTTCGGAACAGATATCAACTATAATTTTGGGCAATCCTATTTTCTACAAAATAGTAAAGAATTGCGGAGTAGAAATCACACCGTAGCTATAGGTCCAAATTTACAATTCAATGAGTTTGACATGTGGAGTCTTGATCTAGACTACAGGCTAAATTATCAAACAGGAAGAGTAGGAGAGATAAGCAACAATGCCTTCTTTCATCATGAGGTAGATGTAGAATTTGTATTCACACCGATAGAGAGAATAGAGTGGGCGACATCCTTGAGCATGGAGGTATATGGTGCTAACAATGCTGTAGGATCTCAAACTATTCCCATTCTAAATTCGGAGCTTTCATATTTCATAGACAAGGACCAACGATGGAGTTTAGGAGTTCGTGCATTTGATATATTAGATAAAAACCAAAACCTATGGAGATGGTGGAGTAACAACAGTTTTACGCAGAATCAAAGCAATGCTGTACAACGTTTTGTAATGGGGACTCTTACCTATAAAATAAAGAAACCAGGGTCAAAAGGAGATGAGCATACGGGCAGAATAGGTCGTGGTCATCACTAATTAATAAAAGAAAAAGATAAATTGCGATTAGAAATGAGCAAACAGATACACGTACCAACAGTAGCAGAACTAGTAGCCAAAGGAGAGAAAGCAGATGTCCTGTTTTGGGTAGGATGTGCGGGTAGTTTTGATGAGCGTGCTCAGAAAATTACAAAGGCTTTTGTAAAAATACTAGATAATGTAGGTGTAAACTACGCCATACTAGGTGCAGAAGAAAGTTGTACAGGTGATCCTGCAAAGAGAGCAGGGAACGAATTCCTATTTCAAATGCAAGCTATGGCAAATATTGCAACACTGAATGCATATGAAATCACCAAAATAGTGACTACTTGTCCGCATTGTTTTAATACGATAAAAAATGAATATCCTAGTCTTGGGGGTACGTATGAGGTGATACACCATACGCAATTGCTACAGGAATTGATAGATGAGGGGAAACTCACATTTGGGGCAGACCCATTCAAAGGCAAAAAGATCACGTACCATGATAGCTGCTATTTAGGTAGAGCGAATGGGGTGTACGATGCTCCACGCAGAATTCTAGAAGCCATGGATGCAGAATTAGTTGAAATGAAGCGTTGTCGTAAGAATGGTCTGTGCTGTGGTGCTGGCGGTGCTCAAATGTTTAAAGATGCGGAGAAAGGCAACAAAGAAATAAACATTGAGCGTACTGAGGAGGCTATTGAAACCGGTGCCAGTATTATCTCTGCAAACTGTCCGTTTTGTACGACCATGATGGGAGACGGTATAAAGCACGCCAATAAAGAAGGTGAAGTAGAAGTGCTAGACCTTGCAGAGCTAGTTGCGCAAGCAAAGGACTTGTAGTCTCAATTTTGTACTTCCAAAAATTTTGTTCGGTGGCTAAGGGCTAATTTAATTCACACTTAATTACTTCATATTTTCCGCTCAAGGTCACTTGACTTACATGGCGAAACATCTTGATAAGGTGAGACCGGTAGTTCAAATGCGTATTAGCTACTATATAGAATTGTCCGTTTTGTTGCATTGCTTCTTTTGCCTCTTTGAACAGATTCAGTGCTATGTCAATGGTGTTTTCATACTCAAAATGAAAAGGAGGATTACATAAAATAAAATCAAATTTTTGATCTTTCACGGCCTTCACATTATCGCTCCAATGGTAGCTTATGTTGTCTTTCGATAAATTCAATTTTGCAGAACTTATGGCCAAAAAACTGTCATCTACTACATAAATTGGGCAATTTGGTGTGTTTTTTCGTACAAAAGCAGCAATTACGCCATTTCCGCATGCGAGGTCCAAAACAGTTTCTGTATCCTTGATTTGGGGCAATTGATCCAACAGAAGTTGCGTAGCAGGATCTACTTTAGAAGAGGAGAATACCCCTGCATATTGTTTAAGGCTAAGATTTAAATCGTTTTTTACCGAGTGAAACAAAGGGGTCATTTCAACCTCTTTTTTTGGTTCTTTTAGAATAAGCACACGGGCTTTTTTTGCTGCAAGACTTTGAGCAACATCTGCAAAGTAGTGTTCTGCTATTTCTTTCCATTGTGGGGTGAAATTACGTGTCATAAATCCACATAAGATTACAGTTGCCTCGTGGCTTTTGGCATGCAGCTGTTGTATATATAGTTTAAATAGTTCTGCAGATTTCGGCACTTTTAATAAAGCCATGTCTACGCTATCCATTTTTAGTTTTAGAGGACTACTGTAGTCATACTCCTTGGTTTCTATCCCGGCAGATTCCAAGTTCATTTTAGTCGCTTTTAGTTGCGATTGATTATTGATAATAGAATGAGGAGCATAAGAATGCAAAGCAGTAGCTAATGCGCCAAAACTATCGTGAGCCAGGGCTATTTTCTTTTTTTCAAAACCGAAATTTTGGGCCTGTGCTAAGAGTAGCTCATCTGCAGCACTCCACGGACGCAAAGAGCGGTTGGTTGACTTTGGGTAGCGTTGTAGGTTTATGGTTTTGTTGTGGAACTGCATATTAAGGGGCCAAAGGTAGGTGTTTTCTTTTGTAGGTACTACCCTCGAAGGTAGTACTTACAATAAGCAGGATAGGGTAATTTAGGTATTGTAGGAACACGTTACAAGGCGTGTTCCTACAATAAACATTTCCTGCCTTCGTTATCACACTATGAAAAAACTGGGATACTTTTTACTGCTCTTACCTCTAATATTTGCTTTTGGCAAAAACAAAAAGCCACAACATTCTAAGTATCTGACGAAACACAATAATTACTCCCGCCAAATCTTACTGGCCCAATAAGTTCGGCGTATACAATATGTCAGGCAATGTAGCAGAATTAGTGTCAGACGATACCGTTGCGATGGGTGGATCTTGGAACGATACAGGCTATGATGTGCATGTAGAAAGCGAGCAGCCTGCTACTGAACCAAAATCTACTGTAGGCTTTAGAGTGGTAGCAGTAATTGAGAAATAGTCTTCTCAATTCCCGCTGCATCCAAATCGTATTTAGCTCTGAGCTCATCTACAGTTCCGTGTTCTACAAACTCGTCTGGTAGACCAAGAGAGGTAATACTCCCTGTATATTGAGCGTCTAAAGCAAGTGTTTTTATGTGTTGTCCAAAGCCACCGAGTAAGCAAGACTCTTCAACTGTAATAACCTTTTCAAATTTGCTGAATACCATTTTGAGTGCCTTCAAATCCAGGGGTTTCATGCAGCGAGCATCTATATGCGATACTTTAGATTCCAGGTTGTTATTTGTTATTGCTTTCTGTACTTCTATACCTATTTGACCTATGGAAATAACGGCTACGTTTCTACCTGTACTGAGCATTCTACTGCTAGGTAAAGTCAATGGTTCTATATCGTTCTTGTAAGCTATCTTACTTCCTCTACCTCTTGGGTAGCGAATGACTACGGGTCCATCGGTATAGTCTACTGCCCAGTACATCATATTCCTGAGCTCGTGCTCATCCATTGGGCTTAGAATCGTAAGATTGGGTATGGCATTGAGAAACGCTAAATCAAATGTGCCATGATGTGTAGGTCCGTCTGCTCCCACAAGCCCCGCTCTGTCAATACAGAATATTACCGGAATGTTTTGTAGTGCTACGTCGTGTATTATTTGGTCATACGCACGCTGAGCAAAGGTAGAGTAGATATTACAAAATGGCCGTTTGCCCTCCAAGGCTAGTCCGGCAGCAAAGGTCACCGCATGTTGCTCCGCTATGCCTACATCAAAAACGCGATGCGGTATAGCCTCCATCATTATCTTCATAGAACTGCCACTTGGCATAGCAGGAGTAATGCCTACAACCCGCTCATCTTTTTGTGCAAGTTCTAGTAATGTATGTCCAAATACCTCTTGAAATTTGAGCGGTTTTACCTCTGGTGTATCCGGTTTGAGGGGATCTATTTTTACATAACTAACACTGTGCCAATCAGTCTGTGCTTCTTCCGCAGGTTCGTATCCTTTTCCTTTTAGTGTTTTTATATGCAGTACTTGTGGTCCAGTTTTTAACTTTTGCTTTTCTAAAATGCGTACTAATTCCAATATATTATGACCATCTGTAGATCCATAGAATGGTATTCCTAAGTTTTCAAAGAGGTTGGGTGTTATGCCATTTATTTCTGCAAGATGTGTATTGATAGCACCAAGATTTGGATCAATACCCATTTGATTATCGTTTACCACAACCAATACATTTGCCTTGCTTACCCCTAGATTATTGAGCGCTTCAAAAGCCATTCCGCCAGTAAGCGATCCATCACCTATTACGGCGATATGTTTGCTATTGTCATTATTGAGTAATGCTCCTTCGGCCATTCCCATAATAGCAGAGATAGAAGTAGACGAATGCCCCGTGCCGAAGTGGTCGTAATTGCTCTCGTCCATCTTAGGAAAACCACTTAGCCCATTTATTTTTCGGATGGTATCAAACGCAGTCTTACGTCCGGTTAGTAGTTTATGGATATAGGCTTGATGCCCTACGTCCCATACGAGTTTGTCTGTCCCTCTGGGTGGATGTTGGTTTTCTTGATATCCCCTCAAATCAAAATCATATACATAGTGCAGTGCTACAGTGAGCTCTACTACACCTAGGTTGGCACTAAAGTGTCCACCGTTTTTCAAAATTTTTTCAATAAAAAAGGCACGTATCTCTCCGCAGAGTTGCGGTAATTGGTCCTTACTCAGTTTTTTGAGATCCGAAGGCTGTAATATTGAATCCAATAAATTCAGGATGCAAAGATGCTTATTTATGACGAAATACTACACCACATTTACCCCAAATAGATATCCAATAAGTCCAGTAAGTCCCATGGCAAGTGTGCCCCAAAATGTGATTCTGATGATAGCACGGGAAACATTAGACCCCCCAGCCTTAGCGGCTATTGCACCAAGTAAAATTAAAAATACGATGGCAAAACCATATTGCAGGTAGATCAACCTGGTCAGATTTCCAAGAAATGCTACGAATACGGGCAAAGCTCCTCCGAATACAAAAGCGGCACCTGAAGCAAGAGCAGCTTGAAAAGGATTCGCTTGTGTTATTTCATTTATGCCGAGTTCATCACGGGCGTGTGCTTCTAGCGCATTATGTTCTGTGAGTTCTCTCGCCACGTCATTTGCCAGTTTTTCAGATAGTCCTCGTTGCACATATATTTTGGCTAATTCCTGTTCCTCCTCAATCGGGAAGGCTATCAATTCTTGTTCCTCTCTCTCAAGGTCAGCAGTTTCTAAGTCACTTTGTGAACTTACAGAAACATATTCCCCAGCTGCCATAGACAGTGCTCCTGCAATTAGGCCGGCTACACCAGCAAGAATAATAGATTCACGATTTCCCCCAGCGGCTGCGACACCTATAATAATACTTGCCGTAGAAAGTATGCCGTCGTTTGCACCTAAGACCGCTGCCCTAAGCCAATTGCTTCGATTTACATAATGATTCTCTTGATTTGGGTCCATAAGTCAAATGTAAAGTAGAATGGCGTTCTGTTTCAAGTCTAAATAGTGATAACACTTCTGTTTAAACCTTTTCTCAACAATCAGTCCTTTCTGTTATGCCACTTCCTCGCAGCGTTTACCTTTGCTACGCATATTATCAAATGAGCATGAATCAAAGAATTTTCGTAGAAAAGAAGTCTGAGTTTGATGTAGCTTCGCAAAAAGTACTTGCTGAGCTTCAAGAGTTTACGCCGCTTACTAACCTCAAGCAGTATGTAGTATATGATGTATTTGATGCTGAAGAGGCTTCTTGGGATAAGCTGCTCAATGTACTTTTAGATGCGGTAGTCGATATAGTACATATCCAAAATCCTGCAGATTCATCACTTTCTAGCTTTGCTACTGAGTATTTGCCTGGACAATATGATCAGCGTGCTGATTCTGCTGAACAAGCCATTCAATTGGTAACGGGTAACAAGCCAATGATTCGTACGGGTAAGCTATTTGTGTTTGATAAGGTGAATGGCGATACGCTTGTAGAGCTCAAAAACTATCTAATTAATTCGGTAGACTCGCGCGAAAAAAACTTGGATATATTGATGAAGCCGAGCATTCCACAACCGGAGAATGTGCCTACTATCAATGGATTTATAGACTTAGATGAAACTGGACTAGCTGCACTACACAAGGAATGGAGCTTCTCTTTTGACTTGGCAGATCTTAAATTTACACAAGACTATTTTAAAAGTGAAAATAGAAACCCAACAGAAACGGAACTTAAAGTACTCGATACCTACTGGAGTGATCACTGTAGACATACCACTTTCTTTACAGAGCTAAAGGATATTACGTTCGAAGGTGACTTAGCCAATAAAATAGAAGAGATATTCAACAGATATTTGGCTCTTCGTAAAGAGTTAGGCAGAGAGCACAAGCCTATATCCCTAATGGATATAGGAACTATAGCGGCTAAATATTTGCGTGCAAACGGTAAGTTAGACGACCTCGTAATCACAGATGAAATAAATGCCTGTACCATAGAAATAGAGGTAGACGTAGAAGGTGAAAAACAAGCCTGGTACTTACTCTTCAAGAATGAGACGCACAATCACCCTACAGAAATAGAGCCTTTTGGTGGAGCATCTACCTGCGTAGGGGGTGCTATCAGAGACCCTTTGAGTGGTAGAGCGTTCGTATATCAAGCCATGCGTGTTACGGGTTCTGCGGATCCACGTGAGCCTATTGCAGATACGCTAGAAGGTAAACTCCCACAGAAAAAAATAACAAAAACAGCTGCTAAAGGATATTCATCTTATGGTAACCAAATAGGGTTGGCTACCTCGCACGTAGCAGAACTTTACGATCCGGGATACAAAGCCAAACGAATGGAAGTAGGTTATGTAGCAGGTGCTGTACCCAAGGACTGGGTGCGTAGAGAAGCTCCAGTTACAGGTGATCGAGTGATCATGGTAGGAGGCAAAACGGGCCGAGATGGAGTAGGTGGAGCGTCGGGTTCTAGTAAGGTGCAAGACCAAACATCTATCAATACGCTAAGTGCAGAAGTACAAAAAGGAGATGCCGTAGAAGAACGAAAAATACAACGCCTTTTCAGAAAGCAGGAGGTTACTAAACTTATAAAAAAATGCAATGACTTTGGTGCTGGAGGAGTTTCAGTAGCCATAGGTGAAATAGCGGATAGTCTCAATATAAACTTGGATAAACTACCTACGAAGTACGCAGGACTCAACGGAACAGAGCTTGCCATATCTGAGTCGCAAGAGCGAATGGCCGTAGTGGTAGAAGCCAAAGACGTAGCGAAGTTTATTGCACACGCATCTCAAGAGAATCTGCTTGCTGTAGAGGTGGCAGAAGTGACAGATAGCGGTAGAATGCAAATCTTCTGGAGAGGAGAGATGATAGTAGACTTGGATCGCATATTCTTAGACACTGCAGGCACAAAAAAGAGTATGACGACCAAAGTAGTGAGCAATCAATATGCTGGTGTTCAATCATTTAACTCGTTGACTGTTGAACAATTCAAAAAAGAACTTTCGCAACTCAATGTAGCTTCGCAAAAAGGATTGATTGAAAACTTTGACTCGCATGTAGGACGTACTACAGTGCTAATGCCATTGGGCGGAAAATATTTAAAAACTCCTGCTTTGGCGAGTGTAAATACTATTCCGGTGCTTAATAAATCTACCGATACAGTGGCAATATCCAGTTGGGGATTTTCTACAACTATGGCTAATGAAAATCCTTTTTTAATGGGAGCTTATGCTGTGGTAGAATCACTCGCAAATTTGGTAGCCAGTGGTGGAAACCACAAAAGCGCAAGGCTTAGTTTTCAAGAATACTTTGAGAGATTAGGTACAGATGCGGAAAAATGGGGCATGCCGTTACAAGCATTGCTTGGGGCACTAGAAGCTCAGTTGGAGTTTGAAACGGCTGCTATAGGAGGGAAAGACTCTATGAGCGGTACGTTTGAAAATATCAGTGTGCCGCCCACACTTATCTCTTTTGCATGTGCAGTAGGAGAACTGAAAAATATTATTTCACCAGAAATAAAGGAGGCAGGAAACTATCTTTACTTGGCTAAGCACGATACGCAAGCTGGTGGTATACCAAACTATAATCAACTGAATCAAGTATATGCAGATGTTCATCAGCACGTTTGCAGTGGAACTATAGTATCCGCTCAAACCATCAAAGAGGGAGGGTTGGCT
>OBMK010002382.1_pt1 | contig 14301 bp, 3 predicted proteins | sample 1539081 | NCBI WGS metagenome assembly OBMK01 (sample SAMEA3355528, study PRJEB22509) | marine metagenome | biome: marine; feature: river plume; material: water | place: USA | collected 2010-08-07 | depth 0.5 m | reverse complement strand
GTTGAGGAATCAGGAGGAAGTGTTACAAGGACTGAAGAGGATTTTGATGACTTCACTTATAATTACACATTCATGAAGGGTGGTAAGGAAGTTACATGGAGAGGAAGAGTCCATAAAAGTTTTACAAAGGGTGGTAAAAAATCAGGTACATCTCACATAGATTGGGATTTTAGTATAGGTAACAATACTGATCCTAAAGCATCAGGTCAAACACCAACAAAATCAAAATCAGGTAGCAAATCAAGTTGGGCAAGAGGAGTTGGTGGGTTATAGTTCTAGTTAATAGAGTTAGTTTATATTTAATAGGGGATATTTTAAAATTATACATAGTATATTTACAGCATGGAGGAATTTGAAGAATTATATCAGTTATTTGGAGATAGCATTAAGGATAAAGCTACTTCACAGGAGGCAGCTAACTACGCATCTTTAGGCACTAAGCAGATGCAAAGGGTGTACGATGAGTCTCCTCAGATACAGGAGAAGGCTACTTTCGAACAGTTTAGAAATAAGCTGTATACTTTACCTGGAATATTCGCTCGTGAGGAGACTGTTGGGATAGGTAAAGCCGAGTCTGAAGGAACAGGAGGTTACGATGCTTTCAATGAAAAAGGAGGTGGAGAAGGTGCTGTTGGTAAATACCAAGTTAGGTATAAGCTTCATAAAGATGAGATAAAAAGAGTTACAGGGATTGACAACAAAGACGATTTCTTTGCTGCTCAAGGTGCTCAAGAGTTATACATGAACCACATGTATGAGAATCAATACCTACCTAAGCTCGAAGAGGCAAGAAACTCTAAGATGGCTAAGGAGATGGATTTAACTGATGAGCAGCTAATGTACACTCTTCATCATCAAGGACCTAGTGGTGGGATTAAATTCCTAAATAGTGGTAAGACTAATGCTAGTACACTAGAAAATAATGAGGATGCTGAGAGTGAAATATACCAAGCATTAACTACTAAATTTAATAAGCCACAACAAGATGGTTCTTCTCAGAATGAGGTAGTTGAGGATGCAGCACCTGAAGAGCAGTATGATATTATCCCTATGAATGATGATGGTACTGATGCAATACCTGAAGGTGCAACCCCTATGGGTTCAACTCCTATAGGAACAGTTGCAGAGGTAGAAGCACTTCAAGATGCAGCGAATAGAGAATCAAGTGTAGAAGATGGTATACGTGCTGAAAATGGGTTGTCTCAAGATGCTCCTGTTTCAGTTCAAATGGTGGGTAAGGAAGACACCAATTCTCCAAAGTCAGGTTTTTCAGAATTAGATTCTAAGTTAAGCTTACATGAGGAAGAAATTGAAGATATACAAGGTGGACTTTTAGATCAAGCTGGAGAATTTATTGTTGATACGTTTAACTTTATGGGTGGTTTGGTAAACTACGGTGCCAAAAAATCTATTAGAGAAGTAAAAAGGCAAGAGGAGTTAGAAGCAGCAAAAAAGCAAAGGAATGAGCAAGTATTTGCACAACTAAGACCTGAAGATATAAAAGTAGCTGATTATAATACTATATATAATGAAACTCTAGAGCAGTCCAAAGAGGATGGAGATAGTGGAAAAGAAAATGCTCAAAAAACTATTATAAAATTAAATAAGCATACTGAAAGATTAGAAGAGTACTCAAATTATAAATTTCAAAGTTTAACTGAAGAGGATAGACAAAAAGTAGAGTTAATAAAATCTAATCAATATGAATCAGATGGTAATGAGTCTGATGAATTAAAGGAGTATTTTAAGGCAGATGAATTATCAAGAAATCAGAGACTAGTCAAAAAAGAAACTGTAGGTAGATATAATGATATTACTTCAGGTATACTTAATACTATTGGAGCATCTAAGAATATAGATGATGATTCTAGTGTACAGAGAGATAAAGTTAATGCTTACTTAGATCAGTACAAAGTAGATAACCCTAATAGTGAGGCAGATGTGGAATCTCTAAGGAGTGTTTTGTTAGATGCAGTCATAACAGATAGTCTACCAGGTGCAATAGGAGTTAATACAGCCGATAAAGTTGAGAGTACTGCACTTGCAGTAGGTGATTATGTATTAAATAATTTATTCAGAAGTGGTCCAAGCTTAGGAAATAGAGAGGAGTTAAAAGATGAAGCAGTATTAGATGAAGCTTCAGATTTAATTCAATCGGCATTAATGAACCCAGGATCTGCTTATCAAGGAGCATTGAAAGAGGAAGTATTTGATCAGGGGGAGTATAGATATGTAGTAGAGGATGGTGCAGTTACCAAGATTAGGAGGGTATCTGATAATAGTGAGGTATTTTACCCAAGCAAAGATGCTATAGGAGTAGCAGAGAGCTTTGATCCTAAAACAACAGAGACTTCTTCCGATTACAGGGGTAAGAATATATTATTTCAAGGTAGTCAGGTCATGTCTGATATGGCTCCTATGATAGCAGTTTCAGCACTATCAGGAGGGTCTGCAATAGGTGTAGTGGCAGGTTCTATGATAGTCTCAACAGGTGGATACTATGAAGAGGCTCTCCGTAAGCATGGTGATTCCGACAGAGCAATACTTTATGCATTCGCAACTTCAGCAAGTATTGGATATTTGGAGAGTAAGGTTGGTAAGTTTGAACAAAGTTTCGGTAAAGTTATAAGTGGTGCTCAAAAGAAGGTTATATATAATATTGCAAAAGAGTCCACAGATGAACTTACTAAAAATGGTATAAAGGGCTATATAAGTGGTGAGGGGATAATGAAAACTCTTCAAAGGGGTGTAAAGAATTCTAAAGAATTAGCTACTGATATTAAGGGTGAATTGATAGAAGAGTTTTCTAACATGCCTGTGGAGGCTATTACTAGTAAATTATTTCATGGGGAAAGTAATAGAGTCACACTAGAGGAGATAGAAGATACTGCCATATTAACAACGATAGCTACAGGTTCTATGGGATCTGTTAAACAACTATTAGCTAGAGGTAGGAGATCAGATGAGCTTATAGGATATGCAGCAGCTAACTTAGATAAATTTGATCAAGCGGCAATAACTTTTATAGAAAACTCTACTGACAAAGAGAAAGCTAAGTCAGAGATAGCTTATAAAAGACAGGCTTTAGAACAGGCAGCAGATGTACTAAAATACATTGAAGAGAATGAAATAGAGGGTGATGATGCAGAGGCTTTATTTTTATTAGGAGCAGAGAAAAGTAGACAAACATTAAAGGCTAATACATCAAATAGTGATAAGGGTAAGAAGAAGGCTTTAGTTGCTGCTGCAACAGCAGATTCAAAAATTGATCAACTTATAGATGGATTAGAAGAGAAGAAGGATATTTCTGAAGGTTTGCCTGTTTATAAGATAGATGGTAAAAGAGTAGAGAAAGCAGAGTTTGATAATTATATTCAAGACAATGGTGAAAAAATAAAAGAGGGTAAATTAAATGCTAGGTTAGAAGTATCTAATGATGAAGATTCAACTAAAGGTATGGAAGCACTTGGTGCAAAGAATTTAGCTCCAAAAGTAGAAAAAGTAGAAAAGAAAAGTTCTCCGACTCAGAGTGCGGAGGCAGCTGCCGTTACACCTATTGCAGGTGATCAGGGTATCGCTACCGATAAGGCAGGTGAAGGGAGAAAGGCAGTGTCAGAAGGTGAAGTTGGCACTGCTGCTCCTAAAGAAGTAACGCAGACACCTGAGCAGACACCTGAGCAGATAGAGGAGCTTAGAGTAAGGAAAGAGGCTACAGTTAAGCAAGTAGCAGCTAAGCAGAAAGAGGTTGATACTATTAATGAGACTGTAAAGACTCAAGAGGCAACTATAAACAGCAGCTTTAAGCCTGATAACTCAGTAGAGATAATTGAGAAGAAAGAGGTAGGTGATACTGTAGATGTAGATGGGTCAGACTATCAGTTATTTGAGGATGGAGAATACTACCAAGTAACTACAGCCAAAGGTAACCCTGTGAAGGGTGGAAAAGGTAGAAAGCTATCAAAGGCTAAGAAATCTAATATAGAGGCTCAGCAGTCAATTGCAGAGCAAGGAGCAGGAGTTCAGGCAAGACTTGATAATGGGGATACACCATTACAAATACTAAATGATATATCTAAATCTAAAGATGGTAAGCCATTAGTAGTTGAGGATTTACCATCTACTATAGCTAATAGAGAATCTATAATAGAGAATTATAATTCAAGAAAGGAGGGACTGTCAAGCAGAAACAGTCTTCAAGATGATATTACTAATCTAAACAAAGGAAATGAACAAGTTCAAGGAAATACAGGAGGAGTACAATCTAATGGAGGTGTTGATGGAAATGCCACTCAACAAGCTGCAGAGCCTAAACCAATCGTTCAAGGATCAGTACGACCAAACGGAGATAGCACTCAGCAGGAGGTTGAAGGAGAAAAAGCAGTAAATGAGGGTGATACATCTAATATAAAACTAAATAGTGGTAAAGAAGTACCTGTAGTATTTTCTGATGGGCAATGGCGTAAGCAGAAGAAAGATGGTAAGCCATATGCTAAGGCTCTACCACAAGCTAGACAAGATGAATTAAATGCAGAGGTATTAGGAGTTCAACCAGCAGCAACTAATGAGGTTGAGGTTGAAACTAAGTCAGCAGATGTAGTTGCAAAAGGTTTAGAGAAATTAGGTACTACTAGGTCTGAGGTAAAGGGTCAAATAAAGGACAACTTTACTACCAATGGTATGACTGATGAGCAGTCTGAGCAAGTTGCTGAGGCTCACATGATTGCAATAGAGGCAATGGCTAGTACTATGAGTGAGTTAGATGCTGTCGAATTTATGGCACAGTCTATATCAAATGTAACTACTCTTACTGTAGAAGAAGTTAAGGCTATAGGGTCAGCTAAGTTTAGCAAATCTTCAGCTACAAAGAATGCAATAGTAGATTCTGATTCTGTTCCTGTAAAGGAGACTAAGGAGTTATCAGCTGAGGTAATGGCAGGTAATGACAGTATTGGTCGTTTGTCAAAGGCAGAGGAAGCTGGTACTATAGCAGGAGGAGAAAGAGCAGTACAAGCTACTATTATAGCTAGTAGGTCTGAGGGTAAGGATACAAGAGACCCAAATAAAACACAAAGAGAAGAATTAACTGAATGGGCTGAACAAGAGGGTATACTCTTTGAAGAGGAGGATCCAAATGTGTTTGGTAAGCCTATGGATGAAGTAGGAGGAGATGAGCAAAATGTTTATCTAAAGCCTGGTGATAATAATACTGTAGTTAAGTCTAATGACTTGAGTATGCACGAGACTCCATCGGAGTTTTTCGATAGGTTAGCAATACACAATATGCTATTCCCTGAAGCTGCATATACTGTAGTAGGTGTGAGTAAGCGTAATGGTAAGTTTTCTATTGTAATAGAGCAACCTGTTGTGGATGGTACTAAGCCTACAACAGCAGAGTTAGATTCTGACATGGAGGCTAGAGGTTACACTAAGTCTGATAACCCAGGTACATACTATGATGGTGACCACGTATTAGATGATGTAAAGCCATCTAACGCAAAGAAGCTTCCATCAGGTGAGATAGTATACTTTGATACAGTAATAGGATTAAATACAATAGAAGATGACTTTGGTGGAGAGAGAGAAGCTAATCCAATAAATAGTGGATCAGAGGCAAGTGGTGTTAGTTTTAGTAAAGAGGGAGCACAAACAGCTAAGTCTTTAGTAGATGGTGGTTCTATATATGATAGTCAAGAGTTCTTGGAAGAGGGCATGGCTGAGTTAGGTGCTGCAGAAATAAACTATACTACTCCTGAAGTATCAGGTAGTCTAGAAGGAAATGCATACGAGGAAAGTAACTCTAGCGTTGGTATGACAGATGAGCAAGCTCAGTCCTTAGATGACCCTGAGACTAAGAAGCCATACAAATCAGCTAAAGACTTTTTATCTAAGTTTATAAAGGATTTATCATTCTTCAATGGTATACCTACTATCCCTGCAATGTCAGATAATCTAGCAGCAGGTACAATTAAGGATGGTGCAGGTAATGATATGGAATTAAATGGTGGATTACTATTTAATGTAATAGGTAGTGCCAACAATACAAAACTAGGATGGGCAGGAGTTAATGAAGCAGGTGCACAAAGGCAGTTAGATGAAGCTGTGAAATTGTACGAAGATAATAAAGTTTTATTTGAGCAACTGTGGGCAGAGGGTAGGTTACCTGAAGGTCATGTTCCTATGGCTGTTTTAAGAATGGCAGATACAGCAATTGATTCTAACGAAGCAGTATTCAGATTCTTGAGTCCGTTTTTAAAGACTTTACCTTTAAAGAACAGAAAGGCAGCTTTAGATTCCTTAAAGGAGTCATTAACAAAGAAAGCTGAGGGTGCATCAAAAACAGCATGGTACGCTGATCTAGATACTAACATAGCTAATGGTACATTAAGTACTGTTGAGGATGTGGTAAATTATATAGACAATTTAATATCAAATTCTGACAACGTAGGTCAAACTACAGAAGCTACTAAATTTAGAAATAAGTTAGGTAAGAAGAAGAAGGGTCAACCTAGAACAATAGAAGATGCAAAGCAGGATGTAGCTGATAAGATGGAGAATCTTACATCTTCAAAAGTACTTAAAATAATAAATGATAATAATATAACTACTTTAGATGGTCTATTTGACCTTGTAGTAGAAGGTGCAAAAGAAAGGACTGATGGTGCAGAGAACAATGAATTCTCTCTTCCTATTAGGTCTTTTATAAATGATTCAATTCTAGGTGCTGCTGAAACTAGCACAATGGATAGTACAAAGGCATTGCACGAGGGGTTATCTAAAGATAAGAAAGATGAGATAAAAAAGACTATGACTAAGGGTTTTGTACTATCTAAGATAGGTGAACCTTTCATGAACAAAGCAGAGAAGGGTGATGTTATGTCTGTAGTTGGTATAGATGTAAGAGAAGCTAGTAGAGGTATAAAGAGAGCTGATCACAACAACTATGGTTGGGGTCCTGTAGGAAGACCTATCGCATTGATTGGTAAGCCTAAGAATGGTGTAGATGTATTTCCTGAATGGGAGGCAAAAGCAAGTAGAGTATTTAAAAAGTCTACAGGTGCAAAGGGTAAATTCCCAGATGCTGAAAATGTAGCTAACCAAACAGGTGGAGCATTCTATGTAGATAAGGCATTTCGTGGTGCACTTATAAATACAGCAAAGGATTCTTTATCAGTACTAATAGGTAAGCTTAGATTTGCTTTCCCTAATGTTGGTGTTGCATTATCTCCTGCAGAATTTAATTCTGTAATAGATAGACCTGATGTAAGAAAGAGAGTTGCAGATGGAGCAACTGTTTACGGAGTTACTGTTGATGGTAAGGTATTCCTAAATCCTGACAGAAAGTCTTTAAACACTCCTATACATGAATTCGGTCACATATGGATTGATTACTTAGGTTCAAAGGCTTCAGGTAAAAAGGGGAGTGAATTCTTAGCTAGAGGTTTGGAATTGGTTAAAGGTACTAAGGCTCACAAAGAGGCAATAAAGAAGTATGGAGATACTCCTATTGCTTTAGAGGAGGCACTAGTAGCATTAATTGCAAACAGAGGTGAGGCACTTATAGGTGCAGCAAAGAATGTGTTCAAGAATTGGATGAATGGTGTATTCAAGTATATACAAAAGAATTTTATAACTAGTGAAAAGGTATTTAAAAAGTCATCAGGAATAGATGTTTCTAACGTAAGTCTTGATGAATTCATTAATACAGGTTTAGCTGATTTATTCAAGGGTAAGGATGTTAACGCTAAGTTTGATCCTACTAGTGTAGATACTGCATCTAGAGCAAGACTATCTACTGATGCTAATACAATAGAGTCATCTACTAGGCTTATGGATAATATTGTATCTAGTCTAGAGAGGTTGAATGAGAGTGCTAAAGTAGCATTAAAGAATGAAACTAATAAGGAAAGAAAGTCTGAAATAAGAGCAGAGATAAAAGAGAATGCGGCTATAATTAAAGAGACTAAGGCAGCAGCTAAGGACAAGAAGTTCTCTAAGGAAGGAGATGTATATAGAGGTGCAGCAGTAGCATTAGCTAACGGAAAGCACATTCTAGCAGCACTAGGTAATACTATACCTACAACTTTCCAACACGAGATATTCCACGCTATGATTGAGCCTGCACTTATGGGTAACCCTAAGGCTAGGAAAGCTTTCATAGAGGAGTACAATGAAGTCTTTGGTGACAATGCTACAGAATTTAATGAGGATGTTTCAGAGTACGCTGCTAGAGTGTATGAGACATACTTATCTAATGGTAGAAAATTAAAGAAGGCAGAAGTAAAAGATAATTTAAAGAGAGCTACTCTACAAAAGATGTTTGATACTTTCACAGAGACGATGAAAGAATTCTACGGAAAAGTGTTAGAGTATAACAATTCTAAAGGAGTTACTAAACCTATAGCTGTATCAGAACAATCTCAAGAATTTTTCGATAGAGTATTGGGTATTAAAAATGAATCAAAAAAGAAGGAAAATGAAAGCAATGAAAAAGATGGTAAAGAAGACAACAAAAGCAAAGCCAAAGAAAAAAGTAGTTCTTCCAAAAAGGGGACAGAGAGCAAGAAAGAACAAGAAGTAGATAGTGAAGAGACTTTCGGATTTGACAAGGAAGTTATACCACAAACATCTAGGGCTCTATACAACCAATTCCTACGAAGAGTACTAGACAAAAATTCTGAGGTAAGTGAGGATGTTAAAGCGGTTATAAGAAATATAGCTAAGCCTCCTGTTAGAATTAGTGATGATCAGTTAAGGGAGATGGCAGCTATAGCTTTAGAGGGCGTTGATCCAACTGAAGTTAGTGAACTATTGGGTATGCTAGAGACTCTTCAGCAATCATTTAGTGACAGAAAGGGTACTGAGGCTCCATTTGAGGTGGTAGCTATTATGGAGTTAATTAGATTAGCTAGTGACTATGGTCATGATGATGTTGTTGCACAAGCTAACGTAGCTTTAGGAGAAATATTTTCAGGTGCAGGTAGAACTTTGAGATTAGCAAGAGCTGATGTGTTAGAACAATACCAACACATAGTATTAGTTAATGACTTGATGACTACACAGGAGAATAAATTAAAGTACTCTCCTGATGGTAAGAGAACTGTTAAAGAGAGACTAGATCAAACTCGTAAAGATGTCAATACTATATTAAAGGAGACACAAGACGAGAGAATAGAGATGGCTATGGATGCGTACAATGCTAAGCAAAGTGCTGCACCATCAAATGAGGCTAGTGTAGAGGTTGCAGAAAATAACTCCGCAGCGAAAGTTGTTAGTAGTTCTAGAGCAGACCTTAAGTCAGCAGCTAAGTTTAAGGCTAAGGCTGCAAAGGCTAGAGCTGAGGCTGCAATACTATTCAAGAAGAGTGTAGGACTTAGTTCAGGTATTAATGCCAATCTAATTATGTTTGCTTCTAAGCATGTTCAGGCACTTGTCTATGAATCTGCAGGAAGCTTAGTATTAGCTAAAAAGAAGTTGAAGAAGATATTTAAGGATTCTAAGATAGCTCTTTCAGATTCTGAATTCAATACATTATTTGATTTAGCTGTACTTAGTGATGAGGTTAAGAATGCTAGGGCAGAAGTACTAAAGACTAAATTAGTAGAGAAGCTTAGAGAGCAAGGTAAGAAGCAAACTCCTAACTCTAAGGACCCATTTACTAAGTTAGCGCAATCTTTATTAGCACAAGCTAGGAAGCAAGGTGGACTTAATAATAACGGAGCTCCTGTTAGGACTCAGAAGGAAGCAGTAGAGGTTATCTTACAGCAATTAGAGGATAATAAATTCCAACTTAATACTATTAAGGATGCTATAAATGATGTTGCATTATTGACAACTGCTACTAATAAAGAAAGAGCAGAGCTGACAGTTCAATTGGAGAACTTAATGTCTAAGATCACAGGGGCTGAAATAGGTAAGTCTCAGATTAGAAGAGAGATGAGAGCTGATGCTAAGGAGCAGGGCAAGACCATTGCAAGAATAATCAAGGATGGAGAGCTTAAAAATGGAACCTTTAAACAGGACCTTATTACAAGATTAATAACTGAGGCAGGGTTAACAGGTCAACAAGCTTTAGATGTAGAAGCTGAACTTGAGAAGTCTTTTGAAGCTATAATAGGAGAAGAGAAGTTTAAAAAAGCTCTTGAAGCTAGTTTTGAAAACAACGCAGATTTAGATAAGGCTGCTATGGAGGCTCGGTTAGCTGAGTCAGAGAATAAGATCAAGGAGCTAGAGAAGGAATTAGCCGATGCCAAAAAGGCAAGTAATTTTGGAAAGGGAAGAAGTATAGGTCAAGTCGAAGCTGATATAAAAAGACGTAAGAAGGAGAATAAGACTATAGCTAAAAAATTAAAAAAAGTAGAAGGGAGATTAAAGGACTTCTTAGCTAAGCCTAGATTCCAACAGAGCGAAAAGAATCTTATTGCAGCAGCTAAGAGTGGTCAGTTAAACGACCAACATATTCAATCTTTATTTGAGGAGGCTTTTGGTCTTATGTCATTAACTCCAAGCGATATAAAGGAGATAGAAGTATTAGCAGCAAAGTATGGTACAGCTCTTACGAATGCTTCAAGGGAGAAGACTGCAGAGAAGATAGCAGATTTCTTTGAGAAGAAGAGAATACTAGACCCAACTTGGGCAGAGATGGTAGGTTCCTTTTCATATACTAATATGTTATCAGGTATTACTACACCACAAACAGCATTACTTGCTACAGCAGGTATAGCAATGGTTCAGGAGAGTATAGGTTCAATAGTTTTTGATATAATACCTGCACTAGTTAAGTTAGATGCAGCAGCATTACGTAGTGTTTATTCAGCAATGGCTGATGGAATTAAGTACACATGGACTGTTGGTATACCTGAAGCCGCAAAGGTAATTAGAACAGGTAAGTCTACAGCTCAGATATTAGATTCAGATGGACAGGTAGCATACTCAATGAGGAGTAAAGTAGAAGCTAAGTACATACGTTACATGAAAAGTAAGCACAGCGGTATTGGTAATAATATAGGTGCTTTGATAGGTAAAGCGTTAGCAACTCTAGCGTTCGGTATACCATTGATGGCAGGTGTAAGAGTTCTGTACGCAGTCGATCCACTAGTAACTCCTGGACTTGTTCGTTTTTCAACTAGAAGAGAAGCACTTGCATCAGCTAAGAGGTACGAAGGTACGGATGGCAAACGACTAAAAGGTGCAGAGATGTTAGCTCATATTGATAGTTTAGTTGGTAGTACAGAAGCTACTAATGATTTCATAGCTCAAGAGCAAGCAGATATTGATGCAGTAGCAAAGGCAGAATTAGCTACTGTTAAAGGTTCAAGTTTGACAGCAATGAATAAGAGGCGTGCAATTAGAAGCCAAGCTAAAAATGATAAAAGGTTAGCTGAGTACACTATACGAAAGCAGTTTACTGAGGGTACACTAATACAAGCAGCTACAGATTACGTTAAAGAGGTTGCCTTGATGAATGAGGTAGAAGGATTTGTGGGTTCAATTTTAAATCCTATAAACGCATTTATCAATAGAAAAACAGGATCACCTCAAGGTAGGTTAGGAGCAGTAGGTATTATGATTGCTAAGATAGCAGCTGTACCATTCTTAAGACTTTCAGGTAACGCTGTTAATATGAGTTGGAGACTTACTCCACTTTCATTACTTGGAAATTACAGGGAGGTACTTGATTCTAATGGTGAGCCTACAGGAGAGTATAAAATGAAGTACGGTTTCAGAGTACCTAGACACAAGGTTATATTAAATAGCACGAAAAAGTCTGAGTCTAGACCATTGACAGCAGGAGAGCAGCAGAGAAAAGTGTTGTTTGCTGTACTACCTACTATGATTACTGCAGGTTTAGCTATGTTAATGTTCACTAAGGGAGATTGTGAAGATGAGCCAGACAAGACTTGTCTCAAGTTGAGAGAGGATAGTAATTTTGTTATAACAGGTTCAGGTGAGGGTTATGGTAAAGATTTGGCAGCAGGAGAAGTTCCTAACACAATCTATCGTAGAAAGGAAGATGGTACATTGGAATCTATGTTTGAATTCAAGGATATACCTGTACTTAGGAATATGTTTGGATTTGTAGGAGAGCTATCAGATCAGATTAGAAGGAATGTTAATGACTCTTCGGATAATGTAAAGTTTAGTGCTGAGAACATAATATACTACATGGGTAAATCTTGGATCAAAGGTGCAGGAGATAGTGGTATACTAAATAGTGCTGAAAACATATTAACAACTCTTACAGCAGCAGCTGGACTTATGACTGCTGATGCTAACTACAGAGAACAAGGTCAAGCTATAAGAGACTTAAATAGAATTGCTACTAACACAGTGAGTACAATGTTACCCATGAATGCAAACCTATATAAGAAGTCTGTTGATCTTGGAAGAAAGTTTTTTGGATTAGGTTCAGCAGAAGCTGATGTTAGCTTCTTAACAGATAACAAATTTGCTGATGCCTTTACAGGACAATACGCAAAGGGTCTATTATCACCTCTGTTATCTCAAGAGAGACTAGATGCATTTGGTAGACCTGATTTCTCTAAGACTAATCTTAAGTTTATTCCTGATGTGTTGGAGAGAAAGATTTTCTATAAAGCTTCTAAAGAGTTAGAGAAGAGAATGGAAGAGAATCCTTATAAGATAATAAACAAGTTCGAATCTTATGATGACTTCAAGCCTACGTTCTTATCAGCAGAGGTAACTAAGTCTTCTTTTCAGACAACTGATGGAGATGAGTTCGAAAGGGTTATATCTTTAGCTCCAAAGGCTATTCTAGATAAGTATGAGAGAGAAGCAGACAACCTTAAGTATGAGATTCTTAATGATAACTATGATGAGTTAGATGAACTTAACGAGGTTCAACTTACGCAGACCTTGAATAGTATACAAGCAGCAGTTAAGCAGAGTATTAAAGCTAAGCTTGTACATGAGCTGTTAGAAAAGGCAGGAGTAGATGATAGAAAAATAATTAGCTTAAGAAATGCTGAAACTAGTCTTCCAACATATGGATATCAACAGTTGAAGAAATCCAATTACATATGGAAGGAGTCAGCATATGGTCCAAAGTACAATGGAACTAAGATGATAGACCAAATGATACTAGCAGGTCTAAGACTAGAAGAAGATGGTAGCATAACTACTAATGTGCGCTACAAGGCGAGGGATAATAAAAAGTTCCAAAAGGCAATCAAGCAGAATAGAAGACTCTATGATGAGGATAACCTTGAAAAAATAACATTCGATTAGCAAGTTACCATAGATACAAAACAAGAAGAGCCCTATAGAAATTAATCTATAGAGGCTCTTTTTTTATGCGCCATACTCTGTGTCCAAAGACATTATAAAGTCTCTTAATGGGTGTATGCAGACCCTTAGCTGTAACTATTTATGAACGTGCAGCCTTCAATTCTTTTACTCTAAAGAACCCTTCAAACTCAGGGTGTTCTCTCATCATCTTCCTAGCATAATCAGGTCTGTAGTTGTTACTAATCTTATATTGTCCTGTACCATCTACTGATGTGTGCCATCTAATCAATTCAAAGATACCATTAGCTGAATAGTTCTTGAATCCTCGCTCCTTAGCTTGGAATGCAAACCTTTTGAACTGTGCCCACACTTGTGGATTTTCTACATCATACTTCTTGAAATCAATCATTGTTAATTATTTTTATTAAGTTATTAGTAAGGTCATCTATACTTCCATTGTTATCTACAACAAAATCAAATCCATCGTAGTTGTCTAGAGCTGTTTCCGATGTATGGTCATCTACTACATCAGAGTCTCTATTTATTCTAATTACAATACCTCCTCTATCTTTAATAGCTTGACATTCATTCTCAAAACGGACATCCGTAATGATCCACTTAGAATCATAATTAGAAGATGTGTCGTAGTCAGCAAACAAAGCATTAACCCATAGGTTATTATGTATAACTTGTCTTCCTGCTTCGGTACCAAGAAGCTGTAAAATTCTTCTAGGTGTTAACCCATCCCATTCTTCTCCTAGCTCTCTCTCCTTAAACTCTCTATTTTCTAAATCATCACGAGAACAACCTGTAAGTAGACATACTATATCCTTTATTTTATCTGCAAACTTCATAACTCTATAAGGAGGTTGAGTATTGCCTTGTATTATTTTACCTACTAAATCCTTCCCTGAACCTTTCTTCCCTGAAATTCCATATATCATACTGTATTATATTTAGTTTATTATTTAAAATTCTTCATCATTATCGAAAAAAAGACTAATAAAAAGTATTATAGTAACTATTAAAGCCAATGATCCCATATTATATAATGTT
>OBMK010002381.1_pt1 | contig 14305 bp, 18 predicted proteins | sample 1539081 | NCBI WGS metagenome assembly OBMK01 (sample SAMEA3355528, study PRJEB22509) | marine metagenome | biome: marine; feature: river plume; material: water | place: USA | collected 2010-08-07 | depth 0.5 m | reverse complement strand
TGTTGACGCACTGGACGAGTCTTTAACAAAATTAGAAAAACTAAAAACAAGTTTAAAGCCAAGCACTGATGCAATAGAAGACGCTGCGGCGTCCTTCTTGTCAATTACAGATACATTCGCAAATGCATTTGATAATGAGAAAAAAACAAAGACTAAAAATCAAAATCAAAACAAAGGTAAAATGATAGAGTCTGACCCTTATGAAGGCGCATATAATCTTGTTGGAGAGCCAAGAGCAGAATCATTTAAATATTCAGAGCCTAAAAGCCCAATAAATGAAGCAATACCTCTAACAATATTTAGCGATTTAGAAAAAGCCATAAACGAAGTAAACGCAATGCTTGGCAGTGCTGCCGAAACTGTCAAGACAGTAACTCCTGAATTTAAAGGCCTTCGGGCCATGACTCGTGAAGCAAGCATAATGCTTAATAAGCTTGCTGAGTCAGGCAAGAAAGTAGAAAGCAATCCAAGAAAAGAAAGGTTTGACAAGCAATCTAAAAGAAAACGGTTGCAATATCGTGCATCTGGTGGACCTGCCACACCATCAAAAGATGATGCCAAGGGCACCGATACTGTCCCAGCAATGCTCACCCCAGGTGAATTCGTCGTCAATAAGGACGCAACGAAGAAGAACCGAGGCGTGCTGGAGCAGATTAATAACGGTGGTAAAACGCAGAAAAGGTCATCTGGCGGGCCGATAAATTATTTGGCTGCGGGTGGCATATCAAGCGGTGGTGGTGGTGGTGGTGGTGGTGGTGGTTCAGTATCGCCTCAGATGTCAGCATTCATGACAGGCATCACATTCGCTGGGAAATCATTGGGTGTTCTTGGATCTGTTACCACCATGGCGGTTGGTTCAATCACAGGGACCATTGGTTTATTCAGTCAGTTAATTGGTTTCGCCGGGCCATTTGTACAAGCGTTTAATCCTGCTCTTGTTGAGCAAATGAACTTAGCCTTCAAAGACCTTACCGCAATAATCGGTATGGCTCTTGAGCCTGTCATTGGTGCAACAGTCACGATTATTCGTGCATTCGCAGACAAGCTTGTACCAGTGGTCCAGGCATTAATTCCAACGGTTCAACTATTCGCCGATTCGATGATTGAGCTTGCAGGACCAATTATTACGATTTTGATTGAGGCATTTGCGGCACTTGAGCCAATAATTTTGTTGGTCGCCAATACTGTCCAAATATGGGCGGAAGTGCTGACTTGGTCCATGCCTTTAATAGCAGCGGTAATCAAAGAAGTCGTATGGTGGTTTTCAAAAATAGTCACAACTATCCAATGGGTTATTGGAAGAATCATGTCGATGATCCCCGGCACTGGCGATGCTGGGAAGAAAATTATGGACAGTGCAAACAGGGCAAGCCAAGTAACAGAAGAGTATTACAAAGGCACTTCAAAGGTACAAAAGGCAGTAGGCAAACCTGTAGTTAAAGGAGCCTCGGTTGGAGCTTCTGCTGGTAAAGCTGGTTTCAGCGGCATATCTGACCTTAGTAGAAATTTGATGCAATCTTCGATGTCTTCATCGACTCAGGCGTCACAAGTTCAGACTGCCAAAAACACAGAAAATATGGATAAAACTTTGACGAGGATGGATGAAAGAATGAGCCGAGTCCCGTTGCCTGATCCCGCAGCGCCTCGAAGAGGGGGACGAGTCTAATGCCAACTAATGCAACAACGAGGCGACTTGCCGAGGTCATAGCTGGCGAGTCACCGTCCAAGGCAGCATTCCAGACTGATGGTGGAAGCGCCACCATGGACTTTATCCTTGACCATGATGAAACAGGAGAGATGATCCAAAACATTCTTGGATCAGTAAAGAAGTCTGGTGATGGTGGTCTTGAGCGTAAGCTTCCAGCAGCGCACCCATATTACGATTGGCTATACGCTTCAAAAATATCATCTATCCAAGGCATGTCTCCTGATGGAAGGTTCCTTGCTGCTCCATTGCAACGTCAAAACCAAATCCACATCCGAGACGTTGTAACGTATTCAAAATACAAAATATCGGTTGATTTTGAAACGAGGCCATACTTAATTGCTTCTGACTCGACAATTAAGGCGCAACACGAAGAAAAGACGTGGTACTACGACATTGCGAATAACTCTGTGAAATTCAAAGACTGCAAAGAATACTTGCGGTTTTTGGACATTGATTGCGAGCAGAACGCCGAATTCTTGTCATCGCCTCAAGGCCAGTTCAAATTCATCAGAACTGATGCGCAGCCACCGAATCTAACGTCAATCAGCAATCAAAACGGTGGTGGCATAAACATCATCATCGCAAAAAGAAAGTTGAAATTCACTTGGTTCTTTGTCCCATACCAAGTGGTGTTCCAAGATCAAATCACTTACGGTCTTGGCAAGGTAAATCAGTATTCATTTTACGGTTACCCTCCCGGCTCGCTGCTCTTGGAAGGTGTCGAGGTTAAGAAGTACCCGCCACCAGTTCAAGACTTCCTAGCAGATCCTTTGACTCAAGGCCCGGTAGCATCAAAAGTTTGCGATGTCACATTTATTTGCTCATGCCTTGTCCAGAGTACCACTGACCTTGGTGGAGGCATTCCCGCCTACCCTCCTGGTGGGCAGTATAAGGTTCCGTTCGGACACAACCTTGTACCATGGCCAGGTGATCTGAAATTCTATTACACTGAGACGCAGCCACCTCTCGGCGTAGGATTAACATCAAGGCCTGTGTATGGTAGTTATCCATTTGAACGTCTTTTCTTGGTGAACTAATGACACAGCAGGCAGCAATAAAACGTGGTAATCAGGCCTTCGTGGAAAGCGAATGGTTCATGGCCCGCATTACTGCCGTGGGTACTGCTGCCATTGGAACGGGAACTTGCACTGGTATCCCTCATGGATGGACTGAGCAAAAGGTTTGTACGAATGGGTATTCGTATGAGGACGTTCCACCAGAGGCCAGGCCTGACAATGGGACAGCAGTTTTTAATGGCTCTGTGGCTTTTCCTATTGGTGGCGGACAAGCTGCTGTAAACGACATCGTGATGATGCGAGCGAGGGGTGTTAGCGACCAAGGATATGCTGTCATGGAGTTTGTTAAGAGTGGTGGTGGTGGTGGTGGTGGTGCTGTTAGTAGCGTTCAATGCGTTGGAAATGTTCTTTATGTGACGTATGGGTGATTAATGCCTACAACAGTACCGTATACATGTTATAACTTTCCCGGATCACAAGGTGAAACTGCTTTACCACGCCCTTGGCCTTGTTGTGGATGGGGTTCGCCTCCTGCGTCCTTATCAGGTACATATCGTTGCACATCAACTCCAAATTTTTTGTGTGGAGGCGCTCCAACTACTACAACAGCGTTTACATTGCTTCGCAACAATCTTTGCGGTGCAGTTTACCTATACAACGCTGTAGGCATCAACTTCTACATCAACATCACTTTGTCGATTTGCACAGAAAAAACTGGTGCTGTAGTTGGCAGCATTGGAAGCCCAGGACCGGGGATATGGACACCTGACGCTACAGGTAATGGTTGTTCATTTATTGGCGGCGTATACAATTTTGTCTTAGGTGGTACGCTTCAAAATGGCGGACAAGTCTTAAGAATTGACTTTAATTCGGTGACAATGTGAATGGATTTACCGGTAATGCAATTAGTCCTGCTGACTGCTATCGCAAAGTAATAGCTGGAAGCGCATTCCCGTCCGTATCAATGCACGTTCTTATACAGAGCCGTGAAGCAACAATGCCCGTCGATGATCAGGCGGCATATTGTGGCAATGTGATGATTCCCAAATACTCTACAGCAGCAGATTCTACAGAAGCAATTCCATACGGAACTGATAGTGGCATCTCAATTCTGTCATCTTTAAAATTCGATTTGACTGACGTTTCAGCATGGGATCAATTTATTATTGCACCGTATCCTAGCCAGCCTGCATACACTGTGAAACTTTATGGCCCACGATTTAAATCACCGTCAACATACATTCGACTAACAAAGCGCAACCAAACAACAAACCCATTTGAAAACTTGAATAATGTCAATTGGGTGGATGCTACAGACGACACATGGGGTCAAGACTGGCTTGGTAATCTTATGCCTGGTGGATGGTGTTATGTTAACCGTGGCATGTCGGAGCCAATGAACGGAACGGAATACTGGGAAGATGCTAAAAAGGCCATCGAACCGCTCAACACGATTGATAGAACAAGCGCAACAACAATCCATCAAAACTGGATGCCGTTCTGCACTCCTATTACTGCATACGATTCATCTGGTTCATCTCTTGGGACGTTTGATGGTCTTTCATTTATGGTGTTTTGGAATTTAGCAGCAGTCAAAGACCCACGCTTTCCTCCAGATGATGCTGTTTATCAAGGTGCGCCACCAGTGCCACCACTTAGTCCTTTTAAACAACTTTTAAACTTTGAGGTCTGGATTTACCTGACCGCAAACCCGACCACTGCTGGAACTTTTAAGTCGCCTCGTATTGCTCGCATGCGATACTGGACTTACACACGCACACGAGGTGATGGTAACTCGCCATTTGACCCTTACTTATTTTTCAATGCGTCTGTTGGACCGACATCATCATTAATGATTCCTATTACATTCCAACTTCTTGATAACGTCAATAATCCGACTCATCTGGCCACAAAGACACAATACATTGCTTTGTCTGGTCTTAAATTTGTTGTAGGTGCGTAATGCCAATAATGGTGCCAGATAGTGGTACATTCATTCTTAATGGCCAAGACGTTCAATTTTTGAAGCGTTTTATGGTTGCCAAGGACATATGCGCAATCGCTCCGGCATACAGCACTCCAGTCACATTTGATTGCTCGTTAGCTTGCACGGCTATTGGCTGGCCTATGCAAATGGGTGTGCTAACGATGAACTTTTACACCGATGACCCTTTGTGCCCTTCAGCAGGCGTACATTCATCGCTATACATTCCTGCTCAGATTGCCCTTCCACTTGCTTGTATTCCAGGAAACCCACCACCTGAAGGTGTGTGGCAAGGCCGAGCGTTTTTCTCGTCGGTATTGATCCCTGGGCCACCTCAGTATGGCATGTCGTTTCGATTCCAAGCCGTCATGAGCGTCGAATTAGATGCCAGCGTAACTGTGTCTGTAACGATGGAAAGGCTTGTTCCAAATGGAGAGTTTAGCCCACCCCCATCAGACGGATCAAACGTCTACGTCACCTGCGCAACGTGGTCGCAAAACTTAGTTCGGTATCTGTCTCCTGGGACAGATCCACTAGCTCGCAACATTAACTGGGTAATGACTAACCCTGCTTCGGTTGCAGTCATTCCAAGTGGCACATATTGCGAGACAGATATTCACTCAGCGACCATGAGCGTAGTGCTAATGCCGTTTAAGCTTGGCTGTAACGGGATGGCCGACAACGTGACACCAGCCGATTGCTCACTAGACACCGGATACCGAACGTACTCATGTATGGCCGTACTGGTTGAGCCGATTACGGCAAACGCTTGGCCAGCCCAATGGACGCAGATGGGTACGAACAAGCCACTGGATTATCGGTGTTATAATGGCACCAACTCCAGAACAGTGTCACCTACTGCGGCTGCTAGCCTGACTCCATCGCCATCGTACCCACCTATAGCGGAATTATTAAATTGCGGATGCTCTGGGGAAGATCCTGTCAATGGTGACAAACAGCAAATACAGTTTGGAATAGCTGCTGGATATGAAGTAGCGGTTAAGTCGGTAGATAAAGGAGACATTTGTCTTGCGATTAGAGTTTCAGGTGCAGGAAATCCTTGGACTGTTGATACATCCTACAACGTAGACTCAGCCATACTTGCCGACACCGGGCACTATGTCAGACGTGCAAGTTTTCCGTCAGTTGCCGGAGCGCCAAAAGTTGTTATCTATGGTATGGAGTTTCCTAGTGGTGTTTTGGCTGAGTGTGTTCCGATTCCATCAGAAGGGTCGGAACCAATAAAATTGGCAATTCAATCTGAATCGCCTCCAGCTACCAAAGAACGTACTGCTGCAAAAACAATGTTGGAAAAAATGCGTCTAGTTCAAATCAGCCCATGCGCTCATCTTGGACAGCAATTAGAGACTACACCATCCTGTGGGTGTTCAGGCGGCAACCTTCACGAGTGCGCCAGGCACGGCAAATGTCGTGTACAAGGGAACACCATTGAGATGAACTGTTGGCGCTGCCCAGACTATATTGACCGCACTGAAAATAACGGTATGATTAATGAAAATAATGGGGGATAGCCATGGATATATTCGACTTCATGAAGACCCATGGTTTGCCTTGGGCGGGCATTGCTATCGCAGCCTATGCTTTTTGGGTTCAAGTCGTAATACCAGGAAGAGATAGGCACTTTCAATTCTTAGATAAAATTGAAAGTGCTATGCTAGAGATGGCAAAAACTCAAACTGCTATAATGAATGAAGTTGCCTCGCTAGTCCAGCGAGTTGATGGGGACAGCAAGCATGGCAAGCATAATTTATAATTCAGCAATTTATGACGCTTCGACAGGTGCAATTGATTTTGACACTGACACGTTCAAAATGATGCTTGTCACGTCATCTTACACCGCTGATAAAACGCACACAAAGCGCAACGCTATAACCAATGAGGTTACAGGCGTTGGTTATACGGCTGGTGGAAATGCTGCTGCTGCAACTGTGACAAAAGATGATGTTAATAGTCGTGTAGACATCACATTTGTCATCACATCGTGGACAAGTTCAACGATTACCGCTCGAGGCGGAGTGATTTATAAAAGCCGAGGTGGTGCTTCCTCGGCAGACGAACTGGTTGGATACATTGATTTTGGCTCTGACATATCAAGCTCTTCAAGCACATTTTCGGTGACAATAACAAGCCCATTGCGATTCCAGAACTAATCGTTATTGGGGGATGAAATGCCTTTATTTGCAACAGTAAGTGTAATCCCATTTGAGGGTGTAGCCTCTACTGGTTCAACAATTCAATTATCTTATGCTGCCTGTGACGCAGAAATTGGATGGAAGCAATCGCTACCGATCACAGGATTTGCAAGTGCGGTCCAAGGCGAAGATGCGATTAGTGCCAGGATCACGCCAACTATATCGGATGCCGAAGCTAATATTGTATTCTTCGAGCAGCGAACTTTAACCGCATCATCTTCGTACACCTACGATCTTCGTTCGCTCACTGACTTCCTTGGACAGTCATTCTCGCTGTCCAGAGCGTATGCAATCAGCGTTGTAATGACTTCTGGTAGTGCGACCATTTCACCCGGCGCATCCAACCCACTTAAATGGTTCTTTAACGCAAATACAGCCAACGTCACGATCACATCCGGCAACTCATTTATGTTTGCTCAGAAGGCATCTGCTATAGTAAGTGGTAGTGCAAAGACAATTCTGGTGACAAATCCATCAGGATTATCAGCATGTGTGTTCAAGATTGCGATTCTTGGAGGACGATGATGAACATGATTCTGATGCTGATTCTGGGCCAATCTTTAGAATTTCCACCGGAATTTAAAGGCGAACCGGGCCAATTCGTTGCGGTCAAGCCAACCAAAATGGAAGGCAAAACGGTTCAATACTACGCTATCGATCCGGGTTTGAACGTGTTCCCTGCTTCCCTGCTATCCGATCCAACAGCAACAGTAGTGACATCTGTTACCCCAGGCACCTATCGACTCCTTGCATGGACAGCCCTTGGTGACAAGCCAAGCCCGGCATCCCTGATCCGTGTGAACATTCAGGCTTTGCCACTACCCAATCCGCCAAAGCCTGCTGATCCGCTTCGAGACGACATCGAATCTATCTGGGGTTCTCTGCTGGAATCAGACAAGGAAGCCACCAGATCAGCCATGGTGAGCGTTTACAAGCAATGTGCCGCCACAGCTAATCGACAATTAAAAACGATTGGTGACCTATTTGAGGTGCTTGCAGGGGAAACGTCGAGACTGCCCAAGGATCGATTGATGCCGATTAGAAGACGCATCGCATCGGAAGTAGAAAAGATTGCTGGCAATGATGAGAACGCAGTCTATTCCGAAGGTCAACGCCTGGCATTGGTTTCGATGTTTACCCGTGCGGCATCCATATTGGAGACATTGAAATGATTGATGAATTTAAAGAGTATTCTGATGATAAATTAATTGGCGAGTATACTGGCTGGATAGACGATCCAGAAGAGGTCGGCGCTATTGTTGGCGAACTTGAGTTCTCTCGATTTGCTGAAACACCAGCAGGGCAAGAATCGGTCAAGGATATCCCTGAATCCGTTCACGGTTGGAAAATTTACGAGAAGGTGACAGGGAAGCCTTGGCCGATTTTTCATCAAGGTACGGTTGGTTCGTGCGTCAGTTTTGGCACCACGAATGCGATGTTGTATACCGCAGCGTGTGAGATTGCCTCGGGTGATCGTGAAGAAATTCGCATTCCCTGCATGGAAGCAATTTACGGTGGATCTCGTGTTGAGATCGGTGGCGGGAAATTGCGTGGTGATGGTTCCCTTGGTGCCTGGGCTGCTAAGTGGCTCAGGCAATATGGCATCGTCGCTCAAGGTGTCTACGGCCAATATGACCTGCGGGAATATTCAGTCCAGCGATGTCGGGAATGGGGCAAGAGCGGACTTCCAGACGATCTTGAACCGGAAGCCAAGTCGCACGGGATCACTGATTTCACGCCTGTTCTAACCTTTGAAAATGCATGTAAGGCGATTGCTAACGGTTACGGCATCAACGTCTGTTCTAGCCAAGGTTTTGATCTCAAGCGGGACCAAGATGGCTTTAGCAAGGCCAGTGGTTCTTGGGGCCATTCCATGGCATTCATTGGCTATTCCCGTGGGACACGACCTGGGTTATTCGTCGTGAACTCATGGGGTGCTAATTCGACCACAGGCCCAACACCAGACGACTGCCCAAAGTCGGGGTGGTGGGTTGATGCAAATGTAGCAGATAGGATGCTCCGAGGTGGAGACTCATTCTGTTATTCAGGCTTCCGGGGGTTCCCGGTTCGACGGATCGATTGGTCCGTACTATAGGAGGTGGATGATGCCGATTGGTGATAATGACCCGATGGAATTGCCGAAGGATCTTCCTACGCATTCTATTTCGATTCTCTACTCATTTGCCCGAGGCAAAGAGAGTTGGTCTGAAGAGACATTCCGTTCCATCTTGACCATTATTGGTTACGTTGGTGGCATCCCGTTCGCACAGCGACTTGTCGGGTCGAATGAAATCGATTCAGACACACAGCAGATGTTGATTCGTGCGCACAAGGCTCTCTCTGGATCGGTTGGCGATGGTCAACTCGACAAGGAAGCCATGAACGTGTTAGGCATGATTCTTGATCGACAAGAAAAGAATGTCGCACAAGGTCTTATTCCATGGGAGATCGTCCTTGCCTGGGCGCTCCATAAGCTAATGGACCACCTTTTGAACAAGGCGTCCTAAACCCCATCGGGAGAGACTTAATGGAATGGCATATCAAACGTACTGACCCACATGCCCATCACCTGTCTCTCCCGATTTCTCACGCCAACCCAACACGCAAACTTTTGCTGATTTCAGATTTGCACTGGGACTCGATGCAGTGTGATCGAGAATTGTTAAAGCGGGATCTCGACAAGGCTATCCAAGATGATGCGCTGATCTTTATATTTGGCGACCTGTTCGATGCAATGCAGGGCAAATGGGATAAGCGAGCCTCGGTTGAATCCTTCAGGCCAGAACACAGGACAGGCCAATATCTGGACAGTCTGGTTGATACCGCTGCTGAGTGGTTCCTTCCGTACAAAAGCAACCTTGCACTGATTTCACCTGGCAATCACGAAACGTCCATTCAGAAGCACCACGAAACTAATCTCACCGAGCGTTTAGTTGCGATCCTGCGACATGAGAAGTCCAGGGTTGAACTAGGCACCTACTGGGGTTATGTGATGTGCGTCATGAATATGGACGTGGACCGAAAGAAAACCGCTGCCTCGGTCATTCATTACCATCACGGTTATGGTGGTGGTGGAGAGGTCACCAGGGGTGGTATCGACCATTCTCGCACCAGAAGTCAATATGACGCAGACGTGTTTGTCTCAGGCCACATCCATCGCAGAAACATGGATGAAAACATAATCACTCGGTTGACCAAGCAAGGGAATGTGCGACAGCAACGACAGTTATTCCTGCGCTGCTCTGCATACAAAAATGAAATTGGCGGATGGCATGCAGAAAAGGGACGAGCCGCTCGTCCCCTTGGCGGTTGGTGGTTATCGCTTACAGGCGAGCGTTATGGTGACAAAGACATATTCGGGGTCACTCTGAATGCATCGGTAACGTAAAGCAGCATTCGCAAAAGCTCTTATGGTCTTTGATAATCGCTGTGGTTCTTACACTGCTGTAGGGGCCAATCATGTCTTTATGCTGTGTGGTCAGAGTGCCACACATGGCGCAATTAGCAACGACTAAATCACTGCTAATAACATATTTCTTCCCGTTCCTATCCCAAGTCCATTCAGTAGCCATTATCTAACCTTTCTCAATAAAGCAGCGGTAATATCGTAAACCTTTTCACCGTACTCTGCATCCATCTCTCGCAACTCTTTCACCGCATTTAAAAGCAGTTCCTTGAGTGCTTCGCAGCGAGAGCATTTACTCGCCGTCTTCCGTGGCGCTCTCGTCTTTGGAGTCGTGGTCTTCGTCGTCTTCGTCACTTTCATCTTCGAGAGCCTCCATAATGGAGAGAAGAATCTTGATCTTCTTAGATGCAGACTTCACGTCCTTAATGCCATTTTCCCAGCTAGACTTGGGCCGGATCAAATTGTTTGCTGCCCGCATTGCGATCATTGCCATTGCAAATCGCAAACGAAGACCAAACAAATCGCCGACAATTCTCTCTATGTTCATCACAGAGAAAGGTTCGCCTTCGTCAGCTTGATCGACAAAGTCAAATGTCTCACGAGTATTCACATCAGTCGCAGTTAATTCATCAATCAACTTACCGAACTGAAGGGAAAATAAGCTGTTGTTTTCGTCATCTTCTTCTTTGCTGTTATCCATTTGGTGGCCCCGCAAGAAATGCTTCTCCATGGAGAGTATAGCGTTTTACATTACTGCCGTTGATCAAATCTTTCGCAGCCTGCTCGGTACAACCATGCCTAGCCAGGGATGCAATCACATCGACCTCTCTGCGGAAAAATCCAGCGGTCATGAATGTGAGCAGTCCAGCGAGGGATGGATTACCTGCGGGTGCTGCTGTTGCTGCGATCAATGGCCGATAGTGTGCGCCAGAATCGTGCATCGTCGAAATGAGTTGTGGCGGCAGCTTTGAATTCGATTTCTCGACAAATATAAGCCGTTCGTCGGTGGCTAAATCTGGGTTGGTTGCAGGGCCAACGATGCGGATTAGCTGACGAACTTGACCAACAATGCGCCGCCCCAATGCCTGGCCTTCTTTGGACAGGTGAGTAATCAAGACGATCACACAATTGCGCTCAGAAGCAATCCGCATTAGCGGCACAAAGAATTTAATTGCGTCTTCTGGTTTCATGGTGCCGTGGCTGGTTGCGTTCATCGCACTATCGACAAACACCATGTCGATGCCATTGCGCTCGATTCTAGACGATAATTCAGCGAACTGTGCTGCGGTATCCAGAATGGTGCCTTGAGTCGGATCGTCATTCCAGGCATTGAGGATGATGTTCTCGGGGGGAATGCCAAATGCCGTAGGGATCTCGGCAATTTCACCCCACTGTCCATCGCAGGGCATCCACAGGATCTTCCCGCCCGGTGGCAGGGTTGCTGGTGATCCATCTGGCCAAACCTCTCCGTTGACTACCCTGCGGATCAAGTCAGCAACAAATCTAGTCTTCCCAACCCCAGGTTCGGCAGCAATTGAAACCAAGGCTCCACGCTGCATCCAACCGGGCCAAATCCATTGCAGGGTCTTACCAAGCCGGATGAGATCAGCAGCACTTGCGTCAGATCGATTTTGAGCGCCCGAAATTGGCTCTGGAAGCTGCTGTATTGCAGAAATGGCACTCTTGGCCAATAGGTGGCCTAATCGCCCAGGATCGGCCTTTTTGACAGCCTCTCGCACCTTGTGGTCAATCTCGAGATCTGTCCAAGGCGGCGAGCAGGATTGGTTCCATTCGTGCAGCAGTGTTGTCGCCTCGGCCGGATCTAACCCGAATCCCTCGACACATAACATCGCAGCACGATATGTGCGATTGTGCCCGCCTTCACCAGAAACAGCACCTGGCACTTTGCTCAGGTATGCCCTCGCTGATTCCAAGGGTGACCGAGTTGTACCGTGAGATTTGGTCGCTGCCCATGCCTCAAGCATCCTTCGCATAGATTGCACATTGCTGGAGCGAGATGCGACGATTTCAGCCAGCGGTGGACAGGGTCTGATCTGTGTTGCTCGATGCGGCCGTTCCGCTGATGATTCTCCTTTTCGTGATCGTGTTCCATAAAGCCTGACTAGCCGAGGGGCATCGTGTGTTACTGTGTCAATTTTAACTCCTGACAGAGTCACATGTGTGGATAACCCTTCGAGAAAAGACTTGACCAAAATACCCGCAGCTTCGTCATTCGGGAGGTCAATTGGAACCAACAGGTGGCAACCATTACCAGAATCGCCTTCGACGACCCCACGGAATCCAAATGTCTGAAGGTTAAGCGCAACGTCTGCTGCTAGTTGATGCGCACGAAATCGCTCTGAATCTGTCGCTGAACAGTCCGGCTGTCGATCTGGATCACAATCAATCAGCATCCACTCCCTACGCAAGACATTGGTCGCATCAGCAGCAGCGACTCGAGTAAGGAATGGTGTTCGCCTGCCCTGGTTGCGGGCAAGGAATTCCTGCGGCAGCGGATTCATGATCCAGTAGATGCCACCATAGATCTCTGGATGCGACTCTAAACGTGAAACCGCTAGCTCCAGATCTTGGTATTGATCTGCACGGTAATATTGGTTGCGAGTATATTTCTCGCCATCTTTAACAAAAAAGGCCCGCACCTCTGTGACTTGAGATCCGGGCAGGATGTCTGCCATCCACGATAATGAATTCATATTTCACCCTATCCAATATCAGAATCAGCATCCGCATCCATGGCATCGTAGGAGTAGTCATCCGTTGGATGCGCCACTTGCCTATTTTTGTTTTCTCGCTCAGTCGAAACGATTCGCATCTCATGGAATCGTTTCATATTCTCAGCGACAAGCCAGTCATTGATCACAGACGCAGCGACATAAACAATGCGACCAATGATGACTGTGGGAATCCTGCCTTCTCCAACCCACTTCTTCAAATGATTAGGTGAGAGGAACGAGAGCATCTTGCAAAAGGCAGGTCGAATTAACGACTCACCATCAGCAGCCCGCTGCAAGGTTAAACGGACCCAATGCTCTCGTTCCTCAGAGTCCATAGTCCATCAACCGAATGGGTTATCGTCGGGTTCAGCAGCGTCACCAAGTTCAACAGGTCTTGCACGAAGACTGATGAAATTGATGTTGTGATACACCTTGCCGTCCTTTGCAGTGCTGGACCGCTTTCGGACCGTAGCGTGAACACCCTTGAGTGTTGGCCCCGACTCCGAAAAGCCCTGTGCAAGGCCAATGTTTTTGGTTTTCCATTCATCGACCTGAACACCAAGAAGCTTAAGCTCTGCTCCCAAGATGTTGATGCCGACCGAGTTGCGGAAGAAGGTCGTCTTCTCGGTGAGGCATCCATGGTTGCCAGGACCGTCGATGATCTTCATCGTAATCCTGTGGATCGGCTCGCCAGTCGATGTCAATTGCGTTAGCTCGCACTTGACAATTTCAACACCATATTCGCCATCGGCCATGCCGTCTGTGCGGACGAACTGTGTCGCTTCAGGCTTGAATTCAGCTTGGTACTGCTGAAGAATCTCGTCTGCCCAGGCCCAATCATTGCTCATGTCTCAACCCTCCTGTCCACTACGGGACATCTGACGTAACCACTCACTAGTTTCGGGTCGCCTTGATTTTGCGCCCTCTGCCAGCACCAGACGATGTTTTGACCTAGTCAGAGCGACATAGGCCAGATTCATCTCTTGGATCGTTGACTCCTCATTGCCGCCCTTGCGACCGAGGATGTGCGGATGCAGAATATATACGCTATTCGCTTCCGAACCTTTGCTTCTGTGAATCGATGACAGCACCACTTTCTTGCTCTCATCAATATCGTCTGCGAACATTCTATCGATGGATTCCATTAATTGCCCAACATTTTCGTTGGAATCTGCAAGAATCGAAATACAGTTGCACTGGTCATTATGTGCCTGGATTACCGTATCGGATGCATCCCGAGCGA
>OBMK010002371.1_pt1 | contig 14342 bp, 15 predicted proteins | sample 1539081 | NCBI WGS metagenome assembly OBMK01 (sample SAMEA3355528, study PRJEB22509) | marine metagenome | biome: marine; feature: river plume; material: water | place: USA | collected 2010-08-07 | depth 0.5 m | reverse complement strand
CCTGATTGGCAATGGGCCATGCGCATGGTGGAGAGCACCAATATGGTTGTAGTGTCACTTAGAGCATTGGGTTTTCAGGAGCTTGTGGTTCCGTTGATGCACCATGCCGAACGCCAAATAGACGTCATTTCCGATCTTTCTGACTGCCCGCCAGGGAAGGACGCCTCCTGGTTGTGCCGGTGGTGTCGATCGATGCATTGCACGCACCGGCAAGATGAACTCCTCGTCCGGTATTTGCGTGTTACTGCCCAAACTGTTCATTGGCAGCACCACTAAAGCTCAGAGATTCTTTGGCGCTCTCTGGCATCTTTGACTACTATGCTTGCGCGAGCCTTCGCCGTTCATGACCGGCAGGTAGAGTGTGTGCAGTAGTCAAAGAGTGGTACTTCGAAATGTTACAGCGCGTTTATCAATTGGCAGTATTAGTGCCTCTTATCTTAGTCCTCAGTGCCTGTGGTGGCGGTGGCGGTTCCACCTCAGAGCCCGTCGCGGTAGACCCTGTGCCGGTCACTCCAATACCGGATCCTGTTTTACAAAGCTTTGTATTACTGGCGCAAAATAACGCAGATCTGGATGCTGACATTGAATTCAGTATTGACGGTGACACGTTTACCGCCCGACTCCCAAGTGATGCCGCGGTGACGTCGCTGGTGCCAACGTTTACCTTCGAGGGATCTCAGGTGCTTGTGAATGGCGCACCACAGGCCTCTGGGGAGGACTCCCAAGATCTCACAGGCGTCGTGTCTTACACCGTGGAAAATGAGTCGGGGGTGACCAGAACGTTTGACGTTGATCTGACGCGATTTACGGGCCTCCCTATTATTTATCTAAATACCGATAACGCCATCACGTCCAAAGAAGACTACGTCACGGGCACCTTTATGATGGACGGCTGGCGCAATTACGATTCGGTTGATGAAGTGGTTATGGAAATCAGAGGCCGTGGGAACTCAACTTGGCAGCACCCTAAAAAGCCCTATCAAATGAAACTTGAGTCAAAACGCGCTTTATTTGGAATGCTTGAAGATAAAAAATGGCTCTTTCTTGCCGAGTATTCCGACAAAACGCTGATGCGAAATCATCTGGCGTTTGAGCTGGGAAGTATGAGCACTCTGGCGTGGACACCCAGCGGACATTACGCAGAAGTCTTTGTAAATGGCAGTCATGATGGCATTTACCACATCTCTGAAAAAGTTGAAGACGGTGGTAACAGGGTCGACATTGGCGACACGGGATTTTTGCTTGAAATTGACCAGCCCAGCCGTCTGGATCCGGACGACGTCTCTTTTCGAACAGACACCTACCTCATTAATATTAAGGAGCCGAACCTAGACTACGCGGACCCTGAGTTTAGTCAGGTGCGCCAACACCTCAATGACTTCGAAGCCGTACTCTTTAGTGCAGAGTTTGCTGACCCCGAGACGGGTTACGCGTCCTACGCTGACGTGGACAGTTTCGTTGACTGGTTTCTGATTAACGAAATTGCCAAAAATGTCGATGCGCAGTGGTATTCCAGTATTTACCTGCATTGGATTCCGGGTGAAAAAATCAAGATGGGGCCCATCTGGGACTTTGACCTTGGGTTTGGAAACGTCGACTATGCCGACGCTACTTTTCCCGAGGGTTGGTGGGTGAGGTGGAATGACTGGATCAGCCGAATGCTGGAGGATCCGGCGTTCGCTGAACGAGTCAAGGAGCGTTATGCCTACTTCGACTCACAACGGCCCGCAATTAAGCAGAGCATCGATACGTGGTCTCAGTCGCTCAACCTGGCGCAAGCTGAAAACGACTCTATTTGGCAAACCCTGGGCGAATACGTGTGGCCGAACCCTGTCGTGTATGACACCTACCAAGAAGAAGTTGACCATCTTGTCACCTGGCTCGATACGAGAATGGATTGGCTCGGCAACGCGATTGACGACCTCTGAGCCGTCGACGTGGGTCACTCCAATGGCGGCATATGATTGACGATCAGTCCCTGCATCGCGTCGCGCTAGAGACTGACTGGCGTGCGGTTAAAAACGTCAACCCCGCTTGGGTCTACGCCGCCTTGGGCTTTTTTGGGCTTTCTGTCTTGTTCTTTGCGGCAATGTTGATCGATGACCGCCTTTTGCATGGGACTTCGGTGTGGGCTAAACCCGCTAAGTTTGCCGTTTCGCTCGCCTTGTACTTTGCGACCTTGCTTGTCTTCGCGCACTGTCTGCGGATTCCGTGGCCGAGCCTCTTTGGAGGCCGCTGGGTTCCACAGTCATTGGTATTCGTCGCCACAGGAGAGATGTTGTACATCATGGTACAAGCGGCGCAAGGCCAGCCGTCCCATTTTAACGTGACAACCCCCTTATATTCAGCGATGTATGCCCTTATGGGATTTGGGGCGGTTTGGTTGTGTGTTGGGCTCGCATGGTTTGCTTGGGCTGTCGTACGGACGGCAAAGACGACCCAGCCCATCGGACTCGCGATCGTCATGGGTCTGGCCCTCTCGACTGTCTTTGGCGGTGGCTTTGGCGTTTACTTGGGGGGGCAGTCGAGCCACTGGGTTAACGCCAGCCCAACCGACGCAAACGGTCTTTGGTTGTTCAGCTGGGCGACGGACGGTGGTGATCTGCGCGTGCCTCACTTTTTTGGTTTGCATGCAATGCAGATTATCCCAATGTTCGCGCAGCTTGTGCCGCAGGCGCTCAGTACGAGTAAGGCGCGATACAGTATTTTTTTGTTTTCGGCGCTTTACGGCTGTTTTTGTCTTTGGACGTTTGTTCAGGCAATTCAGGGGCGTGCATTTCTTTAGTGCTCTTGGGTCAGATCGACATGCGGACAATCGTGATACGGTTGGAAAAAGTTTTAGGAGATCATTCGTGACAGACATTCCCCATGCCCGTCCTGCAAGTACCGTTGTACTGCTGCGAGACACCTGCAATGGTATGGAAACTCTCATGCTAAAGCGTAACAAGGCGCTAATGTTTGCCGGTGGGCTCTGGGTGTTTCCTGGTGGTGCACTGGAGCCGGCCGACATTGAAGAAGCGGATGGCGATATGAATACGGCTGCCCGAATCGCTGCAGCTCGCGAGGCAGAGGAAGAGTGTGGGCTCAGACCTGATCTCAAAAAGATGGTTCATCTCAGTCGTTGGACGACCCCTGTGGTCGAGCCCAAGCGATTTCAGACCTGGATATACGCAGCACCTTTGGCTGAGAGCGCAGAGGTCGAGATCGATGGCAGTGAGATTCATGACTTTTCTTGGATCGGCGTTGCAGATGCTGTGGCGCAGCATGAGAATGGCCAGCTGGGTATGCTTCCACCCACTTACATCACACTGTGCAGCTTACTGCGCTACGCCAATACTGAAGCAATGGCCGAGGGTGAGACACCGCAGTCACCTCATGAAGTATTCCCTATTTTTACAAAGGACGACGGTCACGTTGCGGTACTTTTTGAGGGCGATGCTGAGTACGCCCCTGAGGATCACGTCGCTGCAGATGCGCGGCACCGGGCTGTTATGCAAGACACAAACTGGGTCTACCTCTACGAAAATGTTGCTGATCAATACCCCCCATTTGTCAGCAAACAGACCTGAGTTACTGCATCGTCGATCTGCCCGGAACCTGGGTGCGTAAGTTCAGCCACGCAACGAGATTTTTTATATACAATCACGGCGCTCGTGAGCTCGCGGCGACTTGACCAGCGCGTTTTGCACTGCGATGTGAGCCAGCTTCCCACCTTACCCCGAAGTGTTAATGGATATTTATGAATACGCAGGTAACCGAGGTCTGTAGCCTCTCGAGTGAACTTCCCACAGATACCCAGCAAGCGCCGGCTTGGCTGGTCAGTGCGTTGCAGGTTCCTAGGGAAGAAGGCTGGATCGACTCAGGTGGGTGTAAGGTCCATTATTTTCGCTGGGGTAATCCTGAAAATCCGCCCTTACTGCTGATGCATGGTTTCTTAGCACACGCGCGCTGTTTTGCGTTTATTGCGCCTTTTTTAGCAGAGCACTACCACGTGGTGGCCTATGACCTTTCTGGAATGGGTGACTCTGAGGCGCGTGAGTCTTACCCGGATAAGATCCGGGCTCAAGAAGTCGTGGATGTTGCCCGCGGGACAGGTCTTTTTGAGCACGACGCAAAGCCCATCGTCATTGCGCACTCCTATGGCGGACACGTAGGCCTGAACGCCATGGAGCGTCATAGTGAACTCTTCGGAGGGCTGATTATATGCGACCTCATGGTGTTACGCGTGGAGCGGCTCAAGGCGCACTTTTCAAACGGTAAGCCGATGCGATCAGATCGAAGTCGGCCTAATCGAATCTATCCCGACTACGCCTCAGCACGGGCTCGTTTTGTGCTGTCGCCGCCTCAGGATGTGACGGTGGAGTACCTGAATGAATACATGGCGTACCACTCCCTAAAGCAAGTGGACGGTGGGTGGACGTGGAAGTTTGATATCAGTGTCTTTGACAGTGATTTTGGTGTCACCGATCGAATTTTGAAACAAGCGGAAGCGATTGTAGCCGCTCCAGGTCGAAAGGCGATTGTCTACGGACAAGACAGTAAGCTTTTTGACGACGACTCTGCCGATTATCTTCGGGAGTGCGGTGCAACCGACATTCCAATTATTGGAATACCGGGTGCGCGCCACCACCTGATGTTGGATGAACCGATTGCTCTGGTGAGCACACTGCGGTCAATCGTTGCTCAATGGCATGTATCCAATCATTTTACTCGCTAAGAGCGCCGATATTGCTCTGGGTCAAGCGATGATTAGGTTCACCCTTGTGGACTACTTGCCGTCTAAATTGTCCCGCCGTAGCCCTCGTCGGGGGAGGCGGCTTCAGTGAAGTCGAGTGAGTACTACCCCATTTTTTTGGCGTCACTTGGCATTTTATTTTTTTCCATGATGGACGCTGTTATGAAGGCTCAGGCGCTCGCGATGGGAGTCTTCGCTGCGACCTTTTGGCGAGCTGCAATGGGGGCTTTAGTGGCTTCAATACTGTATCTGCCGCGACGACCGGTCATGGCGTCAGGGCGAGTCCTGAAACTGCATATTATGCGTGCTGTCCTGAATGCACTGATGCTGTGTTGCCTCTTTTTTGGTTTAACACGCATTCCTTTAGCACAAGCGATTGGACTCACGTTCATCGCGCCAATTATCGCATTGTTTCTCGCCGCTCCTATTCTGGGAGAAACGATTGATAAGGGCGCGAAGATCGCGGCATTGCTTGGGTTTGGCGGTGTCACAATCATGGTGGGTGGTGATGTCTTATTGTTAGATGTCCAGGCTGACATTTTCGGCGTTATAGCGATACTCCTGTTTGCCGTCATGTACGCACTTTACTTAGTGTTGCAGCGCATGCAGGCCCTGGTGGCCAAGCCCCTGGAAATCGCGTTTTACCAAAATTTTATTATGCTTTTGGTCCTCTCATTGGGTTTACCGTTTGCTGCGTCACTTCCGGCTAACGTCGCACAGTGGGCAGGCGCGCTCACCGCGGGTGTGTTGGCCGTTGGCTCACTAATATTAATGTCCATGGCTTATCGTAAAGTTGAAGCACAACGCTTATTTGCGGTCGAATACACCGCCTTTATCTGGGCGGCAATTTTGGGTTGGTTGATTTTTGAGGAGTCAGTAAGCACACAAACATTGCTTGGAACTGCACTCATTATTTTAGGGTGTGTTGTTACAGCTCGCAGTCCAGTGCGGTAGAGTCGCTGTCTCGTATAACAATAAGTCGCTTTATGAAAATCCTAAAGTCAGCGCTTTTTCTCAGTATGGGCCTGCTGGTCGCCTGCGCTGAAAAATCCTTAGAACTTGATGAGACGACCGATCGCATCTTATCACCTTGGCATTCGCTCACGAGTGAGGAAGTGGCCGAAGTGGCGACGGCTGTGACCGAGGCAGTTGACGCTCAAGTGATCTTTAATCGCATCAGTTTGCTGGAGCCTCTTAAGCAGGATGCACTCGCGTGGGACGAGCACAGTGTTGCGGCGCGAGGAGCCGATGTTTTGTACCGGTCAGGAAAGTCATCCTATCGAGTGCAATACGACTTCCAAACAAGAGCACTGTCCGATCCGCAGCCGATTGTTAGTGGTCAACCGATGCTTGTTGGAGCGGAGATAGTCACTGCACTTGACGCCGTCAACGCACTCTCTGAAGTGAGGGAGGCTCTTGCACGTCGCGGCGTCAGCGCGCGCAACGGGTTGTGCTTACCGCGCACGGTCGGCCGATTTTTTACAAGCCTTGCCGATCCTGTTACCGACCGTTTGGTCCGCTTTGACTGTTTCAATATTCGAGGGCAAAGCGGCTTAGGTTTGTTGCCGACGACCAGTGCTTATGCGCGCCCAGTCGAAGGGATTAGCGTGCTCTTCGATGTTGAGGAGCTTCGTTTGATCGAATTTGTTGACTCGTTTGCTGATGCCGAGGCTCCGCCAAGTGACTTTGACGTTATTGAATTTCACGCCTCGGCGCTTGAGACGCGAACCCCCTTGAATAAGGTCGCTATTGCTCAGGAGCAAGGCCCCAATTTTTCGGTGACCGGCAGTCAAATCGATTGGCAGAACTGGCGATTTCACCTCCGGTTCGATCCGCGTCAAGGGACTGTTTTAAACAATGTGGGGATTGTTACGGACGAGGGGGTGCGGCCTGTCGCTTACGAGATCGCCATGTCTGAGATGTTTGTGCCATACCAAGACCCCGACACGCACTGGTTTTATCGCGCCTACTTCGACATGGGCGAGTACGGATTTGGCAACATGGCCACTGCGCTTAAGGGAAACGATTGCCCACCGAATGCCGTTTTCCAAAATGTTGTGCTGCACACCGCCGCTGGAGAGCCTTTTATCGCTGAAAACCGCGTCTGTCTTTTTGAGTTTGATCCGGGCTATCCCAGTTGGCGTCATCATGAGTCGCTTTATGACGAGGTGCCGGGCATCGAGAAACATAACTCACGGCGAGCAACGAACCTGGTGGTTCGTATGGTGGCGGTGATCGGGAACTACGACTATTTCCAAGACTATGTTTTCCAACAAGATGGCAGGGTGCGAATTCGGCTTATTTCAACAGGGATAGACGCCACGAAAGGTGTTTTCGCTGCGACACTTGCAGACGCTGCGGCCCAGACTGAAACGGCGACTGGCACGTTGATTGCGCCCTATAGACTGGGGGTGAACCACGACCACTTTTTTAGTTACCGTATTGATTTCGATATCGACGGTACGGACAACAACTTCGTCAGGCAGCGCCTACAGAGTGTGAGGCAACCGAACGACGCGATCCGTCAAGGCGTCTGGGGTGTCACCCGTGAAGCCGTAAAAAGCGAGCAACAGGCGCAAACGGTGATGCAGGTCGATAAGCCCGCATTGCTGACGTTTTCGAGTGGCACCTCGACAAATGCGATGGGTTACGACACGTCTTATCAGCTGATGTTTCCCAATATACGCCCGCTAGTGACGCTGGACGATCCTATTTATCAGCGCGCAGGCTTTTTGAAAAACAATTTGTGGGTGACGAAATACAATCGCGATGAACTGTTCTCCAGTGGTGTGGCGGTCAATCAGTCCGCGCCGGGAGTCGGTCTGCCGCACTACGCGAGCAATAATGACGTCCTGGAAAATAACGATCTCGTGGCGTGGCCGACAATTGGCTTTCACCATGTCCCGATGGCGGAGGACTGGCCGGTCATGCCCGCAAAGGTTGATGAAATCGTGTTGAAACCGCGTAACTTTTTTGACCGAAATCCGGCTCTAGACGTGCCTGAATAGCGAGCCTTAGATCGCTTAGGTCATTTGCAATGCGATCTGCACTTGCGGAGCGCAGCTCGATAGGGACTCTCACCGACCGAAGTCTAAGGTCAACAGCAATCGCGACGTGTCTTCGGAGCTTGGGGAGCGGTGAACAAGCCCTGCGCCCTCATTTCCATCCCAAGCCTCGCCTTTGAGTAGGCCGACGGCCCCGCTCTCTAGCACGCGAATGTCCTGCTCCGCTGTGTAGGTGCCACGCTCATGATCTGACTCCAGAGAAGCCGAAGGGCCGAGCTTAGAGCGATCTACCGTACGGTGTTCTAGCCACTGTGTTCCCGGGCCCACATAGGTCGAAATGAGGCGACAGGGGACCTTATCAACGTGAAATCGTGGGCACATTGCGCCACGCAACACCGTTAACCGCAGGCCAACGTGTTCGATGTCGAAAAGGTAAGCGAACATGTCGACTAAGCAGGCAACATCTTCGGCAAGAACGTGGGTATCGCTGTCCGGTAAGAGCTTCACAAGGCTTGTATAAGCAGATCGGGGCGTTGTCATTAGACTGACCTGCAAGCCCGGATCTGTGGACACAAGGTGGGCAACCGAGGCGCGAAGTAAAGGATCCAAAGAGCGATTCCAGACGGCCATATTCACGTCGTCTTGGTAAATTTCGGGCAGGCAGGAAACGTTATCTCCAATAACAGTCCTTCGTGTTTTAGCACCGATTTCTGCACGCTTCAGTGTTGCTGCTAAAACACTCATGACGCCTCTTCCCACTTTGGAAACGGATCAGATAACGTGGCCCAATAATCCCTTCCTTTGAGCAGTTCTTCCTCGGTCAAAAGGCACTGGTCGAGGGCCTGGCAGACTTCCGTCTCATCCAGTCCCTGTCCGATAAACACCAGCTCTTGGCGCATGTCTCCAAAGGGCTCAACCCAACTCTTTTGAATACTGTCGAGGTACTCTGGGTCATCGGGCCATCGCTCTCTCGGGATCGCTGACCAAAACATGCCAGCGAAACCGTAGCGGGCTATTCCGCCCGCTTGGCTCCACTGGCCCGCATACTCTGGTCGAGTCGCCAGCCAGAAGTAGCCTTTGGAGCGCAGCAGCGTTCCATAGGCCTTTGTGTCATGGAGAAAGGAGAAGAACTTCGCGGGGTGAAACGGTCGGCGAGCGCCGTAACTGAAACTTGATATTCCATACTCCAGGGTTTCTGGAACATGCTCACCGCGCATTTCCTGCAGCCAGCCCGGTGCCTGTTGTGCTCGCTCAAAGTCGAAGCGGCCGGTGCTGATCACTTCATCGATATCCACTTCGCCCGACGCTATGGGCAGTATTTTGGCGTTCGTATTGAGTGTTCGAAGGATCGCCTCGAGCCGTTTAATATCATCTTGGCTGGCTAAGTCAGTCTTGCTGATCAATATCACGTCAGCGAACTCAACTTGATCGACTAAGAGGTCAGCAACGCTGCGCTCATCATCGTCCCCGAGCGACTCACCAGTATCCTGCAGAAACTGCGCTTGTTCGTAGTCCCTTAAAAAGTTGACGGCATCGACGACCGTGACCATGGTATCAAGCGTGGCAACATCGGACAGGGACGCGCCATTCTCGTCGGCAAACGTGAAGGTCTCTGCAACTGGAAGTGGCTCTGAGATCCCAGTGGACTCAACGACTAGGTAGTCAAAGCGACCCTCTTCTGCCAGCGTGGTGATCTCGACGAGCAGGTCTTCTCTGAGCGTGCAGCAGATGCAACCGTTACTCATTTCGATCAGCTTTTCGTCGCTACGGCTCAGCGATACGTCGTTTTGAACGATGGCCGCGTCGATATTGATGTCACTCATGTCGTTCACAATGACCGCCACCTTCCTGCCCTGGCGATTATTGAGTATGTGGCTGAGTACGGTTGTTTTCCCGGCACCTAAAAAACCAGAAAGTACGGTGACCGGTAGTTTTTGCTGACGTGTCATTAAGAGTCTCAACGCGGCTGAAAAGCAGGGGAATAATAAGATATAATATATCATATCAATATTGGCCGCATAATAGGTGCGTGACTAACAGCGCGCGTTCAAGTTTGTCGTTCGGTGTCGCTCTTGACGGAGTTGTCGGTGTTAAGGGGCTCGGTGAGTGTTTTGTCTGAGGGGGCGATGGCCAGCAGGTCGAATCGCCACACAGCAAGAGATTTAATTTTCTTTATAGTCTTCAGGGAGGACGCCTTGCGCCTTCAAGGTTTTGGTTAATTTCTCTACTCTTATAAACGCGACGAGACCCAGTATTCCGAAGATATACCCAATCACTGCAAAGCTGTCCATTTTAAATTCCTCACTTGAAACGCAAATTATTTGGGCACGCATGGCCAGATTGGCGTCCTATGTTCGTCCGGTTGTTATGATCCTAGAAAGCACTTTCGACTACGTTTAAGGCTACACTAACGGGCATGACTTATCCTGATTACATCTCAATTTATGAACGTGCTTGTGAGCGAAAGGGCGGAGAGGCGCTGTTGGAAGCGCTGCTGCCGGCGTCACCGAGGAACGTCCAATTGGCCGCGTTGGGCTCTGACAGGTACCTTGCGGAGTTCACGCGCAAAATCTTTCAATCGGGTTTCGTGTGGCGTGTGGTCGATAATAAATGGGCGAATTTCGAAGAGATTTTTTGGGGCTTCGACATCGAGCGATTACTGATGATGCCTGACGAAATGCTGGAGCGTAAGGCGAAAGATCCTGGAATTATTAGGAACTTCAACAAAGTTAAGACGATTCCGCAAAATGCTTTAATGATTGACGACGTGGAGCGGCGAGAGGGTCAAGCATTTGGTGAATTTATCGCTGATTGGCCTGAGGAAGATGTTATCGGACTGTGGCTGTACCTCAAGAAGAAGGGCAGTCGACTGGGTGGAAACACGGGCCCATACGCTCTGAGGTCCATCGGCTTTGACACATTCTTGTTGACGTCAGATGTCGAGGGCTTTTTACGCAATAACGGCATCGTTGACTCGGGCATTGGGAGCCTTCGAGCATTAAACGCGACCCAGTCTTTTTTCAATGAGCTGCGTGCGCAAAGTGGCCGAAGTTTATCGGAGCTCAGCCGTATTGTGTCCCTGAGCTACGGTCAAAACCGAGGCCAATAGCGTTGCTGCGAGGCCTGATCTTGCCGACTAGATTTGGGAGTGGCAGGCGTTGTTTCCAATACTGTGGAGGCTTGACTGAAATGCTAGGTCACGATGGATTCAATGATTCGCGATCGAGTCCTCAGTATCACAACATTTGACGCTTCGGCAGAGCCGGAAGTTTAGAATATGGCTGACACTCAGACTCAGTGCTCCTGACACCGTTAAAAGGCGCTCACCCGTTTCGCCCACAAATTCATGCGGTAGGAAAGCCGACATGAACAATAGGCAGATGCCGAGGGCGCCGGTCAGTCCAACCGGATAATTTTTATGCGACCGACAACCGAAAAATAATGCGAATACACTGACGGGAATGGCCATCAAGACCATAAAGAGATGAAAGACTTCGTCGCTGAGCGTCACCGCGATGGTCGCTGGATACACAGACACAACGACTGGCAGCATGAGACAGTGCACGAGACAAAGCGATGAGAGCCCTACAGCGCTTACATCAGCAATCGGTCGATTTTTTTCGGTCGTAAATTTCATTGTTAACTCGCGTTACTGGCTGTTTCGGCAATCGTTGCAGGTGCCCGATAGCTCTAGTTGGCGACTCTCAAGATGAAAGCCTGCGGTTTGTGCGACTTGCTCCATAGCCACAAGCGCCTCTGAGCTGATATCTACTTCTTGTACTTTTGTGCAGTCATTACAAATTAAGAACTGGGGGCGACTGTAGTGCTTGTGCGTGCAGGTGATATGGGAGCAGGCGACGTATTTATTGGCTGTATTGAGCTTGTGGACGAGCGACTGCTCCTCCAAGAAACTCAGTATCCGGTAAACTGACATGGCGGGCATGGGTTCGTTACTCTCCCGATTGCACACTTCCATCAGCTCATAGGCAGACAAAGCACGATCTTCTTGCAGCAGCGCACAGAGCACCTGCCTCCTGCGGCTCGTGAGTTTTACACCGGTATCTTCACACCGATGTTCCGCGTCTAACAACACTGCGGCGGAAGATTTAGTCGTTAGTGTCATGGGCTACGCGAGCTCTTAAGTGCCGGTTGCGATACAGTGTATCACTAATAGGTCTGTGCGAGCACCCGCGTTAACCGTCGAAACATCGAGTCAAGACAGCGATTACCGGCTTCGTGCAGTGAGCCGGAATATTGAACATCAAACAATCACGACATCTGTCATTGCGATCATGCATAGGGTGGTATGGCCGCGCATTTGCCGTCAGAACATATCCGTAGTGTCGGTCGTCTCAATATTGAGCTGACCGGCAAGACCTGCGCTTCGGTGCACGGCAATCTCTTGATACTCTTTGAGTTGCATCATCTCCAGCATCGAGGCCCTAGAGGGGTATTGGGCAATGGCGACACAGTCCCACAGCTCTTCAACTTCCCCAAGCATGAGTCGGCTAACGTCACCTGAAAAAACGAGTTTACCGCCCACCTGCGCTAATGTTTTGGTCACACCTGCGGAGTAAATTGCGTAAGCCTCCTTTCCAGTGAGTTTAGTTTCTCTGTTGTCCTCATAAGCGGCTTGGTCTTTGAGCTTTAGCAAATTGACCATAAAGATCGACCCATCTGGGCCTGGCATTAGAAATTCTGCCATTTGAGTCTGTGTTGGAATCACGCTGTTCTCGACATTCATGGGCGTTGCCTCCGTAATGGCGCAAATAAGTAGGGAGAAAGAAGGAGCGTCTCATTTTTTGGCAGTTTAAGTGCCAAAAGAAGACGTGTCACGCTTTTAGCGCGGCGCTAAAGTCAGCACTGGCCAACCGTCTTGCCGCTATGGTCAGTGACTGAGTGATGATTAACGTGGGGTGTGGGTTGGTGGGCGTTCAGAATTTGCAGTGGTTGCGATCATCACACCCTCTGGCCCATCTTCCTAAGGGCGTATTCCAACCCAGGCGTCGGGCCAAGAGTCTTCAAGACTCGACAGGTGTGTGAACAGTGCTCGCACCCGTGCGGATTGTCGCAGGTCCTTGTGGTAGAGGAGCCAGACGTGAAAGTAGGGTACGCTCAGTGTGTTTGGTAGCCGAATAATGTCGCTGTCATCCTGCACCGTGCAACACGGCAGAGCGCCCACTCCCATTTGATTGAGCACGGCTTCGCGTCGGGCGATGCCGCCGTCGATCGAGTGCTTAACGGCAATACCAAGATCGCTCGGTTTGGGAAGCTGAGAGGGAAGATCCTCTGCGGTATTAATGTACGTGAGTTCACGTCGTCCCAGCCGTGCGTCGGTCAGTAGATCGCGGTGCACGTAGTAACCCACCGTCAACAGTCCTAACTTAATGCCCACGATATCGCGAGGGGGGCGCTCACCGACGGGTAACCCGCGGATGGCAAAATCAGCCTCTCGGCGCGAGAGATCGACGATGTCGTTAGAGGCTTTCACGTCGAGCTGAATTCGAGGGTAACTCACAGAGAACTCATTGAGCTTCTCGAAAAGAATGGCATTCATGGGCGCAAAATTAGCCAGCGACACCTTGAGCTTTCCGGCGAGAAGCGCATCGCGACCCGTTAGTCGGAGTTGACCGTCTGAAATGGTGTCCTCAACGACCTTGGCGATGGGCAGTAGTTCCTCGCACAACGTCGTGGCGAGAAGGCCGTCGGGTGTCCGATCAAACAAACGGCCCTCGACGGCATCTTCCAGCAATTCCAGCTTTCTGTGAACCGTACTGTTACTGACCTTTAGCGCTGCCGCCGCCGATCGTGTAGACCCAAAACGACTGCAGGCTAAAAGTACTTTAAGGTCGTCCCAGTTAAGCTGTTCCATCCATTGCCTCGGTTTAGAGTGCGTTGCCCTTACGATCTGTCAGCACCAAGTTGTTACTCACTTTGGACGCGTCAATTTTGCACAGCATACGCTGACGCGACTCACCGACGGGGACGACCGATAATTTGACGGTCATGGTGCCTGCAAACTTCTTGCTGCCCTTCATGGTGATTCGGGTTTCGTCGCCAAACTTTTCTTTCACCGCTGACTTACAATAGCTGTACGCCTCGGTGACATTGCTGGAGGCGTGTGCGGTTCCAGACAACAATACTGCGAGTATGAACGCGGAAATTACGGCATTTAATTTAAACATGGTGTGTTACTCCCTGATGAATGTCGGCAAGGATACGAGTATTTTTTAGGACTGGGCTGTAACGATTTAGCCTTGCCTAAACTCAAAAATGGAACACCTAAATTGTCACTTTTTAGAGTTGCCATTTCTGGCGCACTCCAGCAAGAAAATGTACTGTGGTGCTGGCGTCACACTGCCGCGCCTGCCTCCAGTAAGAGGTCATGAGCATGGACCGCCCCATGAGGGAGCAGTCGCCAAATTAAAAAAAGAGCGCACCGACTATGTCAGAAATTACACTCGAAGAAATTTGCCGTTATCCCGTTAAATCAATGTTGGGCGAGTGTCTTACCGAGACCACTCTCTCGAAGCAGGGTATTCCAGGGGATCGGAGTTGGGCGACGCGAGACGAAAAGCGCGGGGGCATACGAGGCGCAAAAA
>OBMK010002362.1_pt1 | contig 14389 bp, 17 predicted proteins | sample 1539081 | NCBI WGS metagenome assembly OBMK01 (sample SAMEA3355528, study PRJEB22509) | marine metagenome | biome: marine; feature: river plume; material: water | place: USA | collected 2010-08-07 | depth 0.5 m | reverse complement strand
CTCAACCAGGAGGACCAGATTTTTCAGCATTAGAAGAAGCTAAAAAGAAAGCTAAAAACGACAATAAAAAATTAAATAAACCAACACGCGACTCTTCAGGAGGTAAAGCATATAAGGTTTATGTTAAAGACCCTAAAACCAAAAAAATAAAAACAGTACGTTTTGGTTCAGGTGGTCTAAGAGCTAAAATCAACGATAAAAAAGCACGTAACGCATTCGCAGCGAGACATAAATGTTCAACTAAAAAAGATAAAACAAAAGCAGGATATTGGAGTTGTAGATTACCCCGATATGCTAAATTGTTAGGATTAAAATCAAACTTTAGTGGATTCTGGTAGGATGGAGAGATTAGATAAAATAATAAAAGAAATTCTCACAGAGAAAAAGAAAAAACGAGATAGATGTTTACGCATCGCAGATCGTAAATTCGATAAACCCTCAGCCTATAAATCAGGTGCTGTAGTTAGATGTCGTAAAGGAGATATATGGAAAGACTTAAAAGAAGTAATCCATGAAATTATCCAAGAAGATGAATCACTTAATAAATGGTTCAAACGCTCAGGTCCAAAAGGAAAAGAAGGCGGATGGGTAGATTGCAACACTTGCCGTAAAGATAAAGATGGTAAAACCACGTGTAAAGCATGTGGTAGAAAAAAAGGAGAAAAACGTTCAAAATACCCTTCATGTAGACCTACACCTGCAAAATGTAAAGACAAAGGTAAAGGTAAAAAATGGGGTAAAACAAAATGAAACCCTACCATAAATTTCATAGAGTCATTAAGGGAACTAAAACATTAAAATTAAAGATAAACAAATAAAAATAAATAGTGAATATATTTAATGAAATATTATGGCCCCAATTCATTCAGTTAAATGAAGTACATAGTTTACCTCTCAATGAGCAGGTAAAAAAATATAATCAATATTTAAATGAATTACAATATCAACGTCAATGTTATTTCCAACAGTTAAATTGGCTTGAGGGTAATAGAGGGGGAAGAAAACCCGTTCAAGATGTAGGTTTTCTCTTACAAGAAGATGGATTTGATATTCTACAAGAAGATAGTAATAAAATAATAATAACATAAGATATGGCTAACTTACCAATTTCAGGATTACCTGCCGTAACATCATTAGACGGAACAGAATTATTAGTTAATGTTCAAGGTGGGGTTACAAAACAACAAACAGTACAAGATACACTTAATGCAAATCTACCCATTACCTCTAGCGGTATAATTTCAGATTTTGTAGATTTTAATACTACATCTTCAGTAACCGGTAAACCCGGTAGATTAAGATGGAACGATAATGACGGTACATTAGATTTAACCCTTAAAGGGGGAAACGTTACATTACAAGTAGGTCAAGAGAATGTAATCTATACTCGTAATAATACAGGAGCACCACTTCTAGAATCAGAATATAAGGCTGTTTTCATTAGCGGGTCAGTCGGTAATTATCCGGCCGTAAATTTAGCTGATAATTTATCAAGAAAAGCTTCAGAAAATACTATAGGAATTGTAACCGAGAATATAGGCAGTGGAGATTTAGGATTTGTAACTTCTCAAGGTTTAGTTAGAAATGTAGATATGAGCACATACACAGCAGGTGATACTTTATATTTAGGAGCAGCAAATGGTATTTTAGTAAATACACCTCCCTTACCCCCCGCATTAACTGTTATAATGGGTTATGTTGTTGATAACTCTGCAACAACAGGTTCACTATATGTTAATGTTAGAAGTGGTTTTGAATACCCACAATATGCTATTGCATATAACCTTTCAAACCATACTGCATCTCTTGCCAATACAGAAACTCTTATTGACATGGATACTCCCCAAGTACAGAGTGGTATTACAGTTGTAGATGGTTCTAAATTCACAGTATCAACTCCTGGATTATACGAGTTTGTCATAATTTCACAAATAAACAGAGTTGCAAGTTCAGGTCTTGCCTCCATGTATTTTTGGGCAAAGAAAAACGGAGTAGATGTTCCAAATTCAAATAACAACATAGACATAAATGGAAATGCCAATACTGCTGCAACCTTATTAGATAGAAATCTTGTAATAGTACTTGAAGAAGGAGATTATATTCAATTCTATTGGGCAACCGATGATACGGATATGATACTAAAATATACTACAGCATCATCAACCCCAACAAGACCGGCAACACCTGCTGTTAAAATTACAGCAACAAGAATAAGTTAATGAAACCTTACATAGACATAGAAACCACAGATAAACACATTATCCGAGAATTTGGCGAAAACATTGACCCAATTGAGTTAATGTGGCATCGTGATGATGAAGATAGAGTAGTTGAAATATTAGAAGATACAGATTGGCAAATTCAATTGGACAATTGCTTGCCTACCTCAATAAAAGAACGTATATTTATACCAAAACATGAGTGGCATCGAGTTATTAAAGGAACAGGTACACTCAAGTTAAAAATAAACAAATAAAATGAAAAATTTCGATTTAAAAAAATATTTAGCTGAAGGTAAGCTATTAAAAGAAGAAATAGACTTCCCAGAATTAGAAGATGAATTTGAAGGTGCAATGGATGCTATGGTAGTAGAACCTGAAGTATATCTTAAAGACATTCTTAATGCATCTGCTGATGAAATAGTAAGCGATGATTATTATGAAATAATGAATGCTGTTGAACAAGGAGTTTATTCTAAAGATGAAGCAGTAAAATTAGCTAAATCTTGGGCAAAAGAAAAACTATCAACTTTAGCTGAAGGTAAGCTATTAAAAGAAAATGCACCTGGATACTCCACTAGAAAAACTGGTGAAGCATTACCAACTCTAGAAAGTGTAAAAGCAGCTTACGAAGCTAAAGATAACATTAAAGAATACCTAGAACCTAGTGAACTAGAAGACTTAGGATATCGTCACGGTGAAAAATACTTTAATTATATTAATCCATCACTTTACAATCAACCATATTTCGAACACTACTTATCAGGCTTTGCAAAAGGGCTTAAAGATAATTCAGAAGCTAGTAGAGACTATACGGATTCTATCGATATGGAAGACGAAGCTAAAAATGACATTAAAGAAGATAATTCTTCGGATTATGAAGTAATTGTATCTTTACTAGGTAAACTTGCTGATTTAGCAGAAAGAAACATTGAAAATTCTGAAAATTTCGATTTAGAAGATATGTCTCAAGTTATAGGAGGTTATTATGATGAGATGAAAGAATTAGGTGGGTTTGAAAAGTATGATGATGAAATGTTCGAATCTAAAGAGAAACTAAATGAAGAATTATATGATTTTGTTAAAGATATTAAATATGCTGTAGGATCTAACGCATCTTTAAACAATATTGAATATTATTTAGGTAGAGATATCAACGATGAGGAACGAGGAGCATTAATAAACGCTGGTGTATTAAGACAAGTTAGCGACGGAAGATATGGTTCTCAATATAAAAAGATACAACGTAGAAGATACTAGTAAAATAAAATAAAATAATAGACTGATTCATAGCCAGTCGCTTTAAATAAAAAAAACATGACATCTGTGGCGTCTCCTTTGGAGACGTCACTTTTTGTTCGTATATTCAAGTATTAAAAATAAACATAAATGGCAGAAAAAATAGTAATTGTAGGAGCAGGTGTAGCAGGTGTGAATGCTGCAACTAAACTTGTAGATAATGGATTCCCTGGAGAAAACATTACAATCATTGATATGGGTAAAGACCCATATCGTAGACCATACTCGGAAGTAATGACTGGGTTCTTAGGAGCAGGAGGTTGGTCTGATGGTAAATTAACTTATCATACTTCAATTGGTGGTCAATTATCTAAATATTGTGGTGAAGAAAAAGCAATGGAATTATTTGATCAGGTAATTGATAATTTTAAACGTTTCCACCCTAAACCAGAAGAAGTACAATGTTCAAACCCAATAGCAGAACCAGAATTTATTAAACCATATTTTGGGTTAAGATTATTCCCAGTATGGCACGTTGGTACAGATTATTTACACGAGATTGGTAAAAATTGGTACGATTTTTTAGTTGATAAAGGTGTTAATTTTATTTGGGAAACTAAAGTATATGGTATAGATTTTGAAAATAAAAGAGTATTAGCAAAATCATTAATAAAAGATAATTTTGAATACGAACGTAGGTATGGTCATCTAATATTTGCTGTTGGTAAATCAGGTATTGACTTTGGTAAACAATTAGCAGATGATTATAAACTACCTACTGAACCAAAACCAGTACAAATAGGAGTTAGATTTGAGGCACCACAAAAACACTTTCAGAAACTAATTGATATTAGTTATGATTTTAAATTATATAGAAAATTTGATGAAGGAGTATCACTACGTTCTTTCTGTACAAACAACAATGCAGCATATGTTGCCGTTGAAGAAACGTATGGGAATCACAGTTACAATGGTCACGCTAAAAAAGATGAATCGTTTAGAAATGATATGACCAATTTTGGTATATTAATGGAAATACCAGGTATTGAGAAACCATTTGATTGGTCTAGGGAATTAGTATCTAAAGTAAACAAAGAAGGTACTGGTTTATATTACAGTCCAACTCGTAAACCATCAACAACATCTGAAGGTGAAATAGTAAGTGCAATTTCAATTGATAAAATGGATGCTGTAAGAGACGCATTTCAGGGTTACTATAAATACATTGATGATTTTATCGAGGATATGAAAAAAGTATTCCCAACATTAGGTGACGATTGGGGTGTTTACATTCCTGAAGTTAAGTATTTGTCACCTGAACCACTGGTTAACTATGATGATTTATCATTAAATGATTTCCCAAATGTCCACTTTGTGGGTGATGCATTGAGTGCCAGAGGTATTACAGTATCAGGAGCACAAGGAATTTATTCAATCGAAAAGATACTAGGAGAATTTAAAAAAGATTTGTACATTTACGAACAAGGTACAGGAGATATATTTAATTAAAAAACCAAAAAATAGTTATGAGAAAAGAAAAAGCATATGAATACCGTAAGATAAGAAATGAAGGAGCTATTTACCATCTAATCAAATTCCAAGGTGATGTAAATTATAAATTACATAGTTGGGATGGTCCAGCAATTGAACCAATTGACCCAGGATGTAAGCTAAAAAAAGAATATCACATTAATGGTATCAAATATTCTAAGGATGTGTATGATGAAATCATCCAAGATCAAGAAGGATTACCTTGGTACAAACAAACAGCAGCAAAAGGGGAAACAAATAGACACTAAAAATAAAACAATATGCGTATAGGATTTGCAGGTACAGTTTCAGTAGGGAAAACCACATTGGTTAAAGCCCTACAGGAACTACCTGAATTTAAAGATTATAATTTTAGAACAGAACGTTCTAAATATTTGATGGGATTAGGTATTCCACTCAATACAGACTCAACAGTAAAAGGTCAAACAGTATTTTTAGCTGAACGTGCCTCTGAACTTATAGAAGAAAAAATAATTACAGATCGTACAATCATAGATGTTATGGCTTTTACTAAATCAGCCAAATCCATATCCTTGATTGATGGTGATAAATTTTGCGATTTTGCATCTTCAATGTTAAAAGACTATGATTATATATTTTATGTATCTCCTGAAGGGGTTGAAATAGAAGATAATGGGGTTAGGGAAATTAACTCAGGCTATAGAGACTATATAGATCACACAATTACCAATTTACTAATTGAACATAGAAAAAATATTAGAAATTTAGTCCACATTAAAGGTTCTACTGATGAACGTATTGAAACTGTGCGACAGGCAATTTTTTCTTAATATTTATAATAAAATCAACCTTAAACTAAGATGAAAAGAAAAGAACTAGAAGAGTATATCAAGAGTGAAATAATGGAGATTCTTACAGAATCAACAGAGGAAGAAATTGAAAATACTAAAGAACTAACTAAATCAATAGAAGATTTAGAGAAAGCCAAAAAATCAGCAGGTTTAATAGATGAAGTTGATGAGGACGATAATATGGATGATGAAGAAATGGATAAAAAAGCAGCTAAATCAGCCAAAAAATCTAAAGATTCAGTATCAACAATATCCAAAAAATTAGCTGACAATGCTTCAGAAATGAAAACTGTAGTTAAAAAGTGGAAATCATCCGAGGAGCCTGAAAAGTCAAAGCATTTATCTCGTTTAAAAGAATTAACTAAGATAAAACAAGAACTTGAAAAACTTCTTTAAAAATATACAAAATATATTAATAGTTTCTCTAGTAGTAATTATTCTTTGGTTACAAAATTGTTCTGGTAATGGGGGTGTATCACCAACATCTCCAACTACCATTACAGAAATATCCATCGAATATGATACTATCCGAGAAACTATACCAGAATATATCCCAAAATGGAAAACTAGAGTTGAAGTTAAAATAGATACTTTCACCCAACCTATAGATACACTTTCCATTTTAGCAGATTATTATGCTAAGTATTACTATAAGGATACAATTAAAGTAGATACAATAGGATATGTTATAGTAGTTGATACACTAACACGTAATTCTATATTTTCACGTAATGTAGTGTCTAATTTTACAATACCTACAACCACTATAACCAGCACGAAATATATAAATAATCGTGAATTTTATATGGGGTTAAAAGTTCAAGGTAGAACCGATCAACTTAACTATGTGGGGGGTGAATTATTACTTAAAACTAGAAAAGATAAAGCTTATAGTGTGGGTGTAGGTTTAAACCAAGAATTCCAACCTGTAATTTCAGGTGGAATGTTCTTCAAAATAGGTAAGTAATATGGCTGAAAAAGATATAAAACATCTAATAAGACAAGAATATCTAAAATGTGCTAAAGATCCATCACATTTTATGAAAAAATATTGTTTTATCCAACACCCACAAAGGGGTAGGATACAATTTGGTTTATACCCATTTCAAGATAAAGTATTAAATGTTTGGAAAGATAACCCATATTCAATGGTTTTAAAATCTAGACAGTTAGGTATATCCACCTTGGCTTCTGGTTATTCTTTATGGTTAATGACTTTCCACAAAGATAGAAATATATTAGCCCTAGCAACCACTCAAGCAACCGCTCGTAATTTGATTTCCAAAATTCAATTCATGTGGGAGAACCTTCCATCATGGTTGAAGGTGGATGCCGTCGAAAATAACAAATTATCTTTACGACTATCAAACGGTTCAAAAGCACAAGCAAAATCTTCCAATGCAGATGCCGCAAGATCAGAAGCAGTATCTTTACTAATAATAGATGAGGCAGCCTTTATTGATAATATTGCTGAGACATGGGCCTCTGCACAACAAACACTAGCAACGGGTGGTGGTGCTATTGTATTATCTACTCCTTATGGTACCGGAAATTGGTTCCACAAAATGTGGGTTTCAGCAGAATCTCAAGAAAATGATTTTATACCTATAAAACTTCCATGGTTTGTCCACCCCGAAAGAGACCAAGAATGGAGAGATAAGCAGGATACATTACTAGGTGACCCAATGTTAGCAGCTCAAGAATGTGATTGTGATTTCAGCACATCAGGGAATACAGTATTTACTAGTGAATGGTTAGAATTTATAAAAACAACAACTATTCAAGAACCAATGGAACGTAGAGGTGTAGACCAAAATCTATGGGTTTGGGAAGCAGCTGACTATTCCAGAGATTATATGATTGTAGCCGATGTAGCTCGAGGTGATGGTAAAGATTTTTCTGGGTGCCATGTTATGGATGTATTAACAAATACACAGGTAGCTGAATACAAAGGTCAATTACCACCAAAAGAATTTGGGTATTTTTTAACAGGGTTAGCTACTGAATATAATAACGCAATGTTAGTGGTAGAAAACGCCAATATAGGGTGGGCCACTCTAGACGCAGTTCAAGAAAGAGGATATAGAAACTTATACCATTCTCCAAAAGGGGAAAAAATGACAGCTGAATCTTACCTTAGGGTATTTGAAGGTAATAGTGAAATGGTTCCGGGTTTTACGATGTCTATGCGAACTAGACCACTATGTATTAATAAAATGAGAGAATTCGTAGGCGACAATTCCGTAACAATTCGTTCAAAACGTTTACTTGAAGAAATGAAAGTATTTATTTGGAAAAACGGTAGACCAGAAGCTCAGGGTGGATACAACGATGACTTGGTTATGCCATTCTCTATTGGTATGTTCCTGAGAGATACGTCGCTAAAGTTCCAACAACAAGGTTTGGATTCGGCACGTGCCGCTTTAAACAACATTCAAAAGTCAACCACTAGCTACCAAGGTGGATATTCTGGAAACCAATTAGACAACCCATACAAAATGGATGTAGATGGTAACCAAGAAAGTATAAGTTGGTTATTTTGATATTTATAATAAAAAACAATAATGGCAAATAAAGGATTATTCCCAAGACTACAAAGATTATTTTCTACAGATGTAGTTCTCCGTAATGTTGGTGGAAACCAATTAAAAGTATTCGATGTAAACAATATCCAACAAACCGGAGAAATTGAGACAAATGCTTTAGTAGACAGGTTTAACCGTGTCCATACTAATACAAATACTTCATTGTATGGTTCACAAAATAGTTTTAATTACCAAACATTAAGACCTCAATTGTATTCTGAATATGATGCTATGGATACAGATGCTATTATAGCTTCTGCCTTAGATATTATAGCGGATGAATCTACATTAAAAAATGATCAGGGTGATGTTCTTGCTATAAAATCCTCTGACGAAAACATCCAGAAGATTTTATATAATTTATTCTACGATGTGTTGAATATTGAATTCAACCTTTGGCCTTGGATTCGTAATATGTGTAAGTATGGTGATTTTTTCCTAAAACTAGAAATAGCAGAAAAATTTGGTGTTTATAATGTAATACCTTACACTGCATTTCATATTGAAAGGTTAGAAGGTCAAGATAAAGAAAACCCTACTGAAGTCAAATTTAGATTTGACCCTGACGGGGTATCAGCATCGGATTATGGGTATTATAATGTACCAAACCAACCAAATGGAAGTAGCATATTATTTGATAACTATGAAATAGCACATTTCCGTTTACTAACAGATATGAACTTTATACCTTATGGTAGAAGTTACATTGAACCAGCTCGTAAATTGTTTAAACAATATACTATGATGGAGGATGCAATGTTAATTCATAGAATTGTAAGGGCACCTGAAAAACGTATCTTCTACATGAATGTAGGTTCTATACCTCCAAATGAAGTAGATGCATTTATGGAGAAAACAGTATCAAAACTTAAACGTACTCCATATTTAGATCAAAACACAGGTGAATATAACCTAAAATATAATATGCAAAACTTACTTGAGGATTACTACATCCCAGTAAGAGGAAACGACGCATCAACTAAAATTGATACTGCAAATGGTTTACAGTGGAATGGAATTGAAGATGTAAATTATCTAAGAGATAAATTATTCGCTGCCCTTAAAGTGCCAAAAGCATTCATGGGTTACGATGAAAACACAGATGGTAAAGCTACATTAGCAGCTCAAGACATTAGGTTTGCTCGTACAATTGAACGTATTCAAAGAATAATGGTGTCGGAATTAACCAAAATTGCTCTAGTCCACCTATATACTCAAGGGTATAGAGATGAAAGCTTAGCAAATTTTGAACTTTCATTAACAACACCTTCTATCATATACGATCAAGAAAGAATTGCATTGATGAAGGAAAAAATGGATTTAGCCACTCAAATGGTGGATTCAAAATTATTCCCATCAGACTACATTTACGACCACATCTTCCATTTAAGTGAAGATCAATATGATGAATATAGAGATTTAGTTAGAGAAGATACTAAACGTAAGTTTAGGTTAGATCAAATTGAAAGTGAAGGGAATGACCCACAAGAAACAGGTAAATCCTATGGTACACCTCATGATTTAGCATCACTATATGGTCAAGGTAGAATGGAATCAGATCCTGCAAATGTCCCTTCAGGATATAATGAAAAAAAAGAAAACCCTGGACGTCCAAAAGAAAAATCATCTAACCGAAATACCCAAGATGATAATTTTGGTAAAGATAGATTAGGTGCAGCTGGTATGAAAAAAGATTACAACAGTAATGATAAACTCAAAGTAGATTTTAAAGGAGGTTCTCCATTAGCTTTAGAAAATCATGAAGTTGGAAAGCATATGAGTGCCTTAAAATCAATCCCTACTAGTAAAACTAACAAAAAACAACTAGTATTTGAGGGGAAAGATAAAGAAAGTTCATTATTAGACGAATCTAATATCAAATAGTAACACTTTTCATATATTTATAAAAAAACAACATTGATGAATATCAAACATTCTAAATTTAAAAACACAGGTATCTTATTTGAAGTCCTAGTAAGGAAAATAACTTCAGATACCTTATCAGGGGATGATTCAAAGGCATTACCTATTCTTAAAAAATATTTTGTCAATACAGAATTAGGTAAAGAATACAAATTATATGAATCTGTATTTAAATCCGAAAGTTTAAGTGAGGGAAAAGCTACTACAATTATAGATACAATAGTAGAATCTTCAAAATCCTTAAATAGAGGATTACTTAGAAAAGAAAAATATAATTTAATAAAAGAATTAAAGGAGCACTATAATGTAGATGATTTATTTAGGATTAAATTAAACAACTACAAATCACAGGCTGCATTGTATACTTTATTTGAATTATATAATACACCAAAATCCACAAATCACACTCAAATAATTGAGAATAAAGTTACTTTGTTAGAACATTTAACTAAATCTCCAATTGATGCTGGAAGTGTTAAAGAAGATATTTTAAGTGAATTCCAATCATATGATAAAGATTTACGTACATTAACATACAGAATATTACTTGAAAAATTTAACGGTAAATATGATGGGTTAAATGCTAAACAAAAATCAATCTTAAAAGAATATATAAATTCAATTGATTCATCTACAAAGTTAAAAGAATTTTTTAATAGTGAAGTAGAAGTGATTAAAGAGATAATCCAAAAACAAATAAAGAAAACTACCAATAAAACAGTTCAAATCAAACTTGAAGAGGTATATAAATTGATAAATCCTTTAGATAAACGATCTAGAGTAAAAGATGATCATTTAGTAGATCTGTTACAATATCACTCACTTGTAGAAGAATTAACCAAAACTAATGGGTAAGTTTAAATATAAAATAAAAGAAGCCGAAATTGGGGATGTTGATGTCACTGGGGGTAAAAAAACCACAGTAACTGATATTGATCCTATAACGGGTAAAATATCTTGGGATGTAGACGAAATCCCAGATATATCAGGAACATTTGAGAGATTTTACGAACTTAGACAATTCTTAACTGCTTTATCAACTAAAGCTAAGGATGAAGTAATATCTAAGATAAAAGATAGGGTTATTAAAGATTTTAATTCTTTTAGAACTCACCTTAGAAAAAATTACCCTGAAGAATATAGAAAATCTAAAATCAATGAAGACGAAATTGATGAGGTTTCTACAACTGGTGGTAGTGCTACATTCACTCCAGGTACTGGAATGAACTATGCAACACCTTATGCCTTTAGTGGTAAGAAAAAATATAAATATAAAGACGGGGGAATATATACCAAGAAATTTGGTTATAAATTAGTCCCAAATAAAATTAAAGGTTCAGGTTTAGAGGTAAAACAATTATTTGAAGCAGCTCAAACCCCTGAAGAATTTCAAAGTGAGAGAATAGCAGCATTTGACACTGTAGAGAAAGAAATTAACGACATCTACAAAATGCTCTCAAATGCTAAAAATGAAACATCCGGTTACTACAATGAAAACCCAGGATCATATGATGTTTTAAAACCAACAGATTTGATATTAGATTATTTAAAAGATATTAAAACTTTATTACAAGGTAACGAATAATGGCTACTATTAATTTTAACATAACAGGTAGTAGAATATTACAATCTACTGACGTATCCGCAGGAACTCCAATTACATACTCATTATCTAATGACTTGAGTGGTAGTTCGTATTTCACGCTAGAGACCGTTAGAGATAACACGGGTTCATACCCATTAGCATATACTAAACAAACATCTGGTTCTTTTTCCCTAGGTTCGGGATTAACAGGACTAGTTCAATCTAACTACATAGCTGCGGTAGTAGTAAGCTCAGGTGGTGGTGATTTAATTTTCACACCGGCTGTAGACGTAACAGGATCGGCATTATATTTAAGAGGAACAGGAGCATAAAATAAACTATATTTATAACCATGAAACAAAAAACATTACAAGAACAGTATAACTTAATCAAAGAAGGAAAAGGTAATGCTGACGCTTTTATTAAAGCATCTAAAAGACAATTCCCAGCACAAATAAGAAATTCAGCTGGATTAACAGAAACTATAAATAGTTTAAAACACAACCATATTATTTCAGAAAATGTATGGGGTATAGCTACAGAATCAGATAAAACACCTGATTGGTTCTCTATATTTGATAAGAATATGGAAATTATAGCTGAAGAAACTAAAGCAATAGAGAAAAAAACATCTCAAGAAGTTGAAGATATTCAATCATCTGGGTACGATTACAGTGATGAAAAAAATATTGATAATATTTATGGTGAAGAATTCTTAACAGGGTATTACGCTGAAATGAAAGATCCTAAAAACATAGATAAAACTGTAGAGGAACTTAAAAAAATTGTAGCTAAAAACTTAACGAAAGACAAATTACACTATGTTAAAGATGGTCAATTTGGGGTTAAGGGGTTAGGATATGAAGAGAAAGAAATGGAAGAAGTTTCTGGAAAACATAAATCAAGCGGATATTCTGATAAATTAAAAAAATCAGAAAATAAAGACATATTAGTTAAAGAATCATATACTGAATTCCAACGTGACGATAAAGGTGCAAAAGGTGTAGACGCTAGAGATAAAGGAGAAGAAGATGCATTTGGTGCTGGAGTTGAAAAAGGAGAAAAAATAGAAAAGAAAAAGATGAAAAAAGCAAAAAAAGAAACAATTGACACTAAGCTATCAGAAATTGAAAAGGCTGGAAGGATAACAACACTTGAAGCACAGATTGACGCACTTTCAGAAGTTATAGATTCAAAAAATCAAAGAATATCTATGGTATCTGAAGATGAAAATATGTCAGAATTAGTAGATAAAGTGAAAGTAAAGGGAATGCAAAAAGAAATCAAACTTTTGGAAAAGAGAAAGATGAAGATGGAAAAGTTGTATGAAAAGATGTGTGGTAAATCTTACACTAAATCAGAAGTAATAGATGAAGATTCAGTAAATGAAATAGGAATGTTTAACGACCCTAGAATGTCAAGTGGGAATTTTGACCATTTAACTTCTAATGGAGATGATGAACCTTCTGAAGAATATATGGAAGCTAGATCAAAAGCAGAAGAAAGAATAGAAAATGGAGAAGCAATTTCAATGGTAGTTAAAGATTACCCTAAATTTGCTGATATGTTGATGAACGACCTTGGAGGGAAAGAAGGAAGACCTGATAGTGATTTAAACTAATAAAATCTTAAAATGAAACAAGTATTAATAGAAACCCACTTATTTAAACCCTCTACCAACCTTATATCCGAAGGTAAAATGTCGGATAGGGGGAATCCAATGGTTGAAGGTATTTTAGCTACTGCCGAAGTAAAAAACGGTAATGGTAGATACTATTCCAAAGACCTTTGGGAAAGAGAGATTAACAAGTACATGGATTCTGTTAAAGAAAATAGAGCCATGGGTGAATTAGATCACCCTGAATCTCAAATCATTAACCTAAAAAATGTATCCCATAACATTAAGGATATATGGTGGGACGGGAATGAAGTAATGGGTAAAATAGAAATACTACCAACCCCATCAGGAAATATACTTAAAGCACTTATTGAAAGTGGTATCACAGTAGGAGTATCATCTCGTGGTATGGGTTCACTTGAACAAATGGGTGAAATAATGGAAGTACAAGATGATTTCGACTTACTATGTTGGGATTTCGTTTCAACCCCATCCAACCCAGGCTCATATATGAATACCATAAAGGAATCACTTACTGAATCACAAATAAAGAATGTAGATAAATATTCTAAAGTAAATTCAATTATAACAGACATATTATGTTCTAATGGACAATGTCCAATAATGTAAAAAACACCCACGTATAAATTTGGATACCTCAATAATCTTTAGTATATTTATATGTAAATAAAATAAAAATAAAATGAAAGAACTATACAGATTTAGACAATTCCTTGCAGAAGGTGTAATTAAAGAAAATACCGAAGAAGAAATTAAATCCATTCTTTCTAAATCATACCCAGGAGCTTATTCCGAAGATGATTTTGAGGAAATAATTAATTTATATAATACTAAAT